>Ga0207669_10000054_pt1 | contig 56949 bp, 94 predicted proteins | sample KBSM33metaG_FD_184329 | JGI IMG/M metagenome (GOLD analysis project Ga0207669, IMG submission 184329) | Miscanthus rhizosphere microbial communities from Kellogg Biological Station, Michigan, USA - KBS M3-3 metaG (SPAdes) (version 2) | ecosystem: Host-associated > Plants > Roots > Rhizosphere >...
AGAGTTTGCTACTCTTCAGGAACGGATAGAGAGACTAGAAAATTTGGTAGGTGGCGTTCATCTGCCAAGTGTGCTACAAGAGATAGCACACCGCCTAGACGAGAGGGAGGCACCCAATGGCTAGGCAACGTAAGTCAACTGCAACTGCTACTGAGCCAGAAAACGGAAGGGAGGGAAACAAAATGGCAGGAGTTCTCGACGCTGCAAAGATTCAGGAGCTGCTTCAGGCTGGTCGTACGCGGGGTGCGTACGGTACGGTGCTTAGCGACTTCCTGAGTTCGGGTGAGGCTGGTATCGAGGTCGATCTTACTAGTGGCCCTATCGCTGGTAAGTCGTCCAAGCAGGCAAAGACCGGTCTTGACTCTGCGCGCAAGCGCACGGACGAGAAGGGGAAGCTCGTCTACGACGGTTCGCAGAACGTTCGGGTTATTGAGCAGGACGGTCACGTCTACCTCATTAACACCGGCGCTGCAACGGAAGACGAGGAGTAACACAGTTAAGGGGTAGTCTTCGGGCTACCCCTTACTGTTGTGCTTAGCTGAACGCAGGGCACTACTGGTACCGGTAACGCTGATAGGCTAAGCACAACAGTAGGGAGAACCTTGACAAGAGAATGAATGCGAGGGAGGCTCGGAACGACGCGGGGTTGATCGCCTGCTGGAAGTCCTATATCGCATTCAGTGCTTAAGGGGCAAAGATTCCGACTAACCCTTTAAGCTACTAAGACACGTAGAGAGCGGGGCTGTGAGCGGGAGGCTCTAACTAACCTAGTCCGGTTAGCAGCGTCACTACTAAAGGGGGCAACGGTATCATCCCCTCGATATCGACCCCCGGCTAAGGTAAACACTACATCGCTCACCCTTAGCCAATATAACGTAGCTGAATGAGACTGTACGATTGGAGCGGGTACCCGTTCTAGAACAGGCGAGCCACGTACAGTCTCATTGAGCTACGTTGTCTAACCGTATTCTGCCCCAACGCCCGTTAAGGGCGAGAGCAACGTGCCGCACGTTGTCAGGGATACGGACGGTAGCGTAGCTCAATAGTCTCCGTACCAGCCATATCTCAGGGGTGAGCTGGTCAAGCCGGGTGTCGGCATAAAGGCACGGATGCCCTGACGCCACATAGGGATGGTAGTCACGCTGACTCCGGTACCTAACCTATGGGTGATAACGCAAACCCGGACGCGCAGGGGGGCATGGCGACAAAGATGCCCCATTAGCACAGAAGGGAGGTGTTACGTGCTATTTCTTGTTTGTCGTAAGGACGGGGTTGAAGGTAAGGTCAGAACCAGTGAGTTGTGGCCTACGCTTGTTGAAGGTGAACCCAACGAAAGCGCCGCAAGTATCGTTAGACGGGCACTCGATACTATGTGGCCTGGGTACAATCCGGTCAACAAGTCGTACTACGTTGTGCCGATGTTGGAAGCACAGCTAGTAACGTTTAAGCCGAAGCAAGACTACGAAGTCGTCACTACCCCTGTAATGCAGTACGGTGACGAAATCGGAGGTAGACGTGGATAAGCTCTTTCCGCTGGTATGGGAAGGTAGTATCGACCACAAGCTAGGCTGGCTTATCGAGCTTGGCGTAGTTGTGTTCGTTAACTGTCTCATCCTAGCAATGTACGTGTTTACCGCTTGTTTCATCGTATGGCTGTGGTTCGGCGGTGCCCTGTGAGAGCCGCTAAGATAACCGCCGTCATCCTCGCAGTACTGTTGTACGTGCAAGCCTGGTTCAACGTGGCTAGCGAGAATTACGCACAAGCAGTGGTAGCAGGTCTTCTCATGTTTACCCTGCTTATCGGTGCTAGTCACCTTGACAGCGAGTGAGGTTTGTGCTAGCTTGAGTGGGCGTCCCTTGCCGGGGGTGCCTGCGAGAATAGGGCTTATCCGACGAAACGATCTGTGCGGGTCGTATACCGGGTAAGCCCTTTTCTCTTTTTTGCCGTCTAATAGGAGGTAGAAGTCCTGATTGTCCTAGCTGCCATACTAGCGGCGCTGGTGTTAATACCGTCAGCGAGCGCAGAGCAACAGTCAAAGACGCAGGAGCAAGTGAGTAAAGTAGATACAGTTAAAAAGGTAGCATGTCCTAGCCTTAGAACTGCTATCCGCTTTTACAGAGGTAAGGTGTGGTTCTACCAGACGAAGCTCGGTTACCACAGAAGTCCTACCTACTACCCTGAACGTAAGAAGTACGCTTGTGCCTATAAGCGGTTCGTAATGACTAGCTGGCGAGGCCAAGCGAAAGAGTACCGCATAGAGTACAAGAAGTACCAGCGTGAACATCGCCACCCTAAGTGGATTGCGCTTGATCTACTTAACGGTAACAGGGAAGAGTGGAGTTGTCTCATGTACATCGTTAGCAAGGAAAACGCTACGATGGACCCAACGCTCGATTTCGGGCATGGACACGGTAACGTGTATGAGGCGTATGGTATCCCTCAAGCCTATCCGGGTACTAAGATGGCTAGTGCTGGCCCTGACTGGCGTACCAACCCTAAGACCCAGTTGCGCTGGATGATCGGTTACTGCCGTGGTAGGTATGGCTCGCTTTGCGGAGCTGCCTACAACCGGCGAGTGTACGGAACGTATTAAGGAGTTCTCCCCATGTTTGGTAGGTTGTTGTGTAATCTCGGCCTACACCGTTACGAGTGGCGCGGCAGAACCGAGACTGACCCCGATACCAAGATGCAAGTTCTTAAGGACGAGTACCGCTGTAAGCGTAAGGGCTGTCCTCAGTCTCACTTCTGGCACGTCGCTAACGTAGATAAGGTGCGACAACCCTGGTAGAGTACTGTCCATCGTGCGGTGACGAGGTTGAGCGACTTAACCCGTTTACCGGGTGGTGTGCAGCATGCTCGGCGTTAGAAGGTTACGTGGATGACCAACCTAACCGCAGAACAGCGTGGTTAGAGCGTAACGCAGATAAGATCGAAGACTACATGCTTCGTGGTATACCGCTCTCGGATGCCATGAAGATGGTTAGACGAGATAACCGGCCTGTCTGCCTGTGCTGTGGGGACGTTATTCTCTATGGCACAGGCGGCAGGCATCTTTTTTGCAATAAGCGGGTTGAGTGTCGTAAGATGCGTAGGCGCTACAAGTACCTAGTGTACGATAAGGGTTTGGACAAAGATACCGCCCTTAACGTCGTGCTTGACAAAGCAGCCTGAATCTGCTACTCTGCCCCAACAATGAGGGCACCAGTTCTCTTTACCCGGCAAAGGGGTTAACATGGCTAACGACGAATACGAGTACGTCGAGGTAGATTTCCTCGGTAAGACCATGACTGTCGGCGCTCTGCGTGATGCGCTGCTTATGCTTGACCAGTCACTTCCTGTGATTACCGAAGGTTGTGACTGTAACGGCGAAGCGTTCTCCGTCGAGGTTGAACACGGCGCTTGCTACATTAGACGCGCTCCGATTGTTGAGAGCAGCGAAATGCGTGAGCGAGCTAAGGCAAGAGCCGATGCAATCCGTAACATGCCGGACGTGATCTAATGACTAAGACCGTTGACAAGCTTACACCTGCCGACTGGCAGCGTATGGACATTGCGGAGCTTATCGACCGCAACGAGTCTGCAAACTGGTCGGACATGGGTTGCTACAAAACCTCCACAGCACTGTGGACGCATGACTACAAGGTGAAGCGCGATAAGATCGACGTGCCTTCTATCCTGGTCATTACCAACAGGTCAGGTAAGGGTGCGTTCTTCCGCGATATCCCTAAGACCACTGACGGCTACACGATCCTGAACGTTGACACCAATAAGGTGTCTATGGTCATCGGTGGTCGTAGCCTGAAGATCGGCAAGGATTACCCCGCCGAAGTGAAGGTGCCGCATATCACAGTTACGCACTACCACGTCTTCCAGAAGTGTAACACCGGTAAGACCAAAGAGTGCCCGGACTGTAAGGGTATCGGCCTACAGGAGTTCAGGTGGGTACGCAACAAAGAGGGCAAGATGGACAAAGTGGGTATCCCCTGCGATACCTGCAACATGAAGGGTAATCTGCCTCTGCCCGATACTCAGGGTGACCGCCTGCTTAAGAAGCATTGGGACGTTGTTATCGTAGACGAAGCCCACAGGATGAAGAACCCTGATACCCACTGGACTAAGAACATCAAGAAGCTGAAGTGTACCTATAAGCACATTATGACAGGAACGGGCTTTATCAACCGTCCCGACGAAATCTTCAGTCTGTTGCAGTTTCTCGATCCTCAGAAGTATACATCGTTTTGGGACTTCCGAGGGTACTTCTGCGAGATTGACGATTGGAGCGGTTGGGCCGTCGTTAAGGGTGTCTTGCCTCATCGCAAGGACGAGTTCCGTAAGCTCGTTAGAGAGTTCGGCCCTCGACGTGAGAAGACTGAGGTACTTAAGCACCTTACCGAACCTGTCTACGAAGAGAAGGTTGTGGCGCTCTCACCGACACAGCGCCGCATGTATAACGATATCAAGCACGAACTGGAAACGCTCGACCAGCAGGGCTATCCGATTACCAGCCCGAACGTGTTGTCTCAGCTTAATCGGTTGAGGCAGGTTTGTGTGGCTACGCCGGAAGTCGTGTCGGAATACTACGACGAGAAGGAAGAACGGCGCGTTATCGAGATTAAGCTGGTAGAACCGTCATCGAAGCTCGACGCCTTGATGGAGGTCTTGGACGGTTTGCGGTGGGACGACGAATCTCGCCAACAGATCGTTGTCTTCTCTAACTTCAACGATCCGCTGGAACTGCTGACTAAGAGACTTGAGACAGCTAAGGTACCGTACATCTGGATGCAGGCTAAGGACAACGACGATACCCGCTTCCGCAAGTGGTATCAGGATTGGCCGACGAAGGAACACCAAGTCTTCCTTAGTACCGTTAGCCTGGGTGGTGAATCTATCGACCTTACCTCCGCTCAGTACGTTTGCTTCCTCGACCAGTCTTGGAGTCCGAAGGACAACAACCAGGCGCGTGACCGTATCTGGCGTCCTGGGCAGGTTAACACTCCCGTCGTTATCAACCTCTTCGCCGAAGACACGGTTGACTACTACGTGCTGGATAAGCTCAAGACTAAGCAGAACTGGTTTAACGAAATCTTCGGTCGAGAAAACACCACAGGACTTGAAAGCGAAGCTATGTCCGATGCCCTCAACATCGCCTTCGGTTAGCAGCATGAAGCGCGATCTACCTAACCTGTTTACGGAGGACGAGGAAGAAGCGTTCTTCTACGCAATGGCAGAGCTAGACTTGGTTGACGCCGACTTGATCGAAACGAAGCTTAAGCACGTTAACGAGCTACTACCCATTCTCAAAGACGAGTGGGAAAATGACATGCTTATCGGTGACGCAGGCGACTTGCTCAAGAAACTAGGTGTAGTCGCGTGAGTACACTGGCTATCGGTGATTGGGCGGTTCTTCCACTTTCGGTGGCTCTGCGCGATCTGAAGGATGCCGACCATCTAACGATTACACGCCGACGTAACGGGCCGCGTGTAGAGATGCTTCTTATAGAGGCGGTCATGCCTGACGGGTCTACTAAGGAAGTTGGAGTCTACGAACCGGAAGTCGAGGTATCGCAATGAACATGCGTAAAACGATAGACGACGTTCTTACGGCTGTTATGGCTGTGTTTCTTACGTGGTGGACGGTCATCGACCATAGCGTGTTTGCGGCTTTTGTCCTCGGCGCGTTTGTCTTCCACTACTTCGACCTCTGGATGGAAAGGCGGGAAAAGCGTGGAACGCACACTACAGACGATAGTTGAGGATGATCGCACTAACTTCCAGAAGGCGGAAGAGTGTCTCGTTAGGCTTAGTGAGCTACCGCCCACAGCAGACCTAGCATTCTCTCAGTTCCAGACGGGGGCTTTCACGTTTGCGCTGCTTGCTGTGGTAGAAGAGTTGCAGGACATTTACAAGCAGGTCGGTGCCTAGAACGTGGCCGACACTGACCGCCATAAGGAAGAGCGTAGGATTCGTAGGAACACTGCCATGCACAAGCTGATTAAGACTCAGACCGAGCGTGGACACACCTGTTGCTTGGATAAGCCTGATGTACCGGATAACTTCCGTAGGTGCATTGACTGTACTAAGCCACTTGACAACAGCGAAGATTCGTGCTAAGGTGCTGTCTTCCCCCCTCCCCCTGTAGCACAGGGACGCACAGGCAGGCCAAGCGTTATCAGCGGCCTGAATCACATAAACCGCACTAGACCGCTAAGACGGTCAGGCCAAGGTCAGGAGCAGAACCATTGGCTAGCACGACAACAGCAGAGCCTCTCGCACCGCCGGTAGTCCCTAGTAAGTGGGATATCATCCCCATTCACACTAGCGACCGTGGTGCCTTTAAGGAGTGCAGGCGCAGGTGGGCATGGTCTTCACCGAGCCGCCGCAACCTTTATCCTCGTATCGCTGCTATGGGTGTCTACATGCCGTTTTGGTTCGGTACGGGCATCCACAAGGGTATTCAGCATTACTACAGTAAGCTGAGTGAAAACCCGGCAGACGTGTTTCTCGCGTGGTTTGATCTTGAGTGGAACGGTGGGCTTGTCCACGAAAGCGAGCTTCCTAGTGGTTACGCCGATAGGAACCCTGTTCCGCAAGAGAACGGTTACTACCACGTCGCAGGCATTAAAGACCTGATGCCTTCCGCCGATGAGCGTTACGAAGAGTTCATGGAGCATAGAGAGCTTGGCGTCGGTATGCTCAACTACTTTGTCGAGTACGCCGAGAAGCACGATGACTTCCGTATCGTCGCTAACGAGCACTTGTTCTCTGTGCCGATTCTTGACGAAGACGGTAAGCCATTGTACGCGGTAGACAACCGCATCATGCCAGAAGATTGGGAACCTAACAAGAGTGAGAATGCTTACGGCCCGTTGGTACGTAGCCTTAATAAAGGCCGTGGCCCTGTGGTAGAAAAGCAGGTTCACGCTCGCGGTCGTATGGATCAGATCGTCCAGATGAACGAAAGTGGACGTTACAAGATTCGTGACTACAAGACCGCCGGTAAGCTCGATGACGATTACTTCGCGCATCTTGAGCTAGACGAGCAATGCACCACTTATCTGTGGGCTGGCCCTCTTGAGGCACAGATGTACGGTTTGGAGTATACGGACATTACGACGATTGACTACGTTGCAATCCGTAAAGCGTTTCCGAAGCCTCCGACCATGACTAACAAGGGTCTGCCTAGCATCGACCGTCAGAAGGAAAGCACCACAGCAGAGATGTTTGCCAAGTGCATTAAGGATAACAACCTTAAGATCGTGTACGACGGCAGCGTCAAGATGCAGGAATACTACGCTTATCTGCTAGAGCGTGGTGAGAAGCAGTTTGTGTGGGTCGAGTCTACGCACCGTAATACAGCGCAGATCGCTAACGCAGGTCTGCGGCTTTACTACGAAGCCAAGGATATGCTCGACCCCGACCTGATTCTGTATCCTAATCCCTCTAAGAACTATAGCTGTACTCGTTGTCGGTTCCGCTCTCCCTGCATTGCAGCCGAAGACGGTTCCGATTGGGAAGCTATGCTTAGAGGCAACTACATAGAGAACCACGACCGATGAGTAGAGTATGGGATATAGCCATTGGCCCGTCTTGGATGCAAAAGCGTCCTATGTATCGGGTAACTATTCCGGCACCGTTAGCGCAGGCTTTCTTCGATAAAGGTTACGACAGGGCTACGCTTACTCTGACTGATGAGGGAGTCCTGCTCAAGCCTTATAAGTCGGAAGAGGGTGCTTACGATGGTCGCAACACAGTCGAACTTGTAACGCTACCGTGGGAAGATCAATGATGCCTGTTATCATTGTAACAGACCCGAGCCAGCTTCCCGTTCCGCTTTGGGAGCTTATGGGCGATATGATGGAAGAAGAGATCAGTCGCCTTAAGTCCGAAGACGACGAGAACTACGAAGGCTGGTACTGCATCAACGTTCAACCCCGTAAGTGTCAGCACTGCGGTACGATGATGACGTACGTGGAGCCGCCGAATCTTCACCTTATCATCGTTTGGGAAGAGAAGGACGATCCCCACATGCTTGCAATGGCTCAGAAGCTTAAGGATGGTAGACCGGAGATTGATCCTGATATCCGCGAGTATCATCCTATGATGGGTCACTGCATTTCGTGGGAAGACGTGGTTAGTTTCCTAGACGACATTCCCGACGAAGATGACTAAACTCGACTCCGCTACAATCGCAGCATTGCTTAAGAAGGCCGACGAGCCTAAGAGCATTAGCGCGACACCTAGCAGAGAGGGTCTTGTATGGTGTGAGTTCTGCAAGGGCTACTACAACGAACACCATTATGGACGGGAGGTAGACGAGTAATGCTAGGTAAACTCGTAGGCAAGGTTCTCGGAGAAGTTATCGCTGCTCCGCTTACTATACCTGCTGAAGCTATCAAGCAGGCTGAGAAGGCAATGGACGAAGCCTTCTCCGACGAAGACGATAAGAAGGAAAAGAAGTAATGGCTACGGTATATCGTTGTGACGGGTGCGATAAGGAGTCCAAGAACTACAACCCCTTTACTGGTGTTACTGTCAGTTACGACAGTAGGGTTCCTGACCATGAGGAACCTAAGACATACGACTTCTGCACTACTTGTCTCGGCAGCTTCAAAAGGAACATTGAAGTGCTTACGACGGTTAGGGCAGACAAAGCAGCATGAAAGGAGGTGAATCATAGCTACTGCCGTTAAGACCAAGCCGACTGTTAACTCGGCTTTGCGAGATACGCTTGGTGTGAAGCCTCCTGCTGAAAGCGTCGAGTTCCTTAATCTGCTCATCTACGGTGAGCCTGGTGTTGGGAAGACTCGTCTTGCTGGAAGTGCTGCTGACCACGAAGAAACCGCTCCTGTGCTTATCCTCGATATCGAGGGTGGGGTTATCTCTTTGCGCGAAAGCCCTACCATCGACGTTATTCAGATTCGTAGCATCGACAAGCTGATTGAGGTCTACGACAAGCTGGAAGAGCATAAGGGTGGAGGCTACAAGACCGTCGTTATTGACTCTCTTAGCGAGCTTCAGAAGCTAGACATGAAGACAGTGATGGAGCAAGAGTACAACGCTAATCCACAGAGAGTTGATAAGGACGTTCCCACACAGCGAGCATGGGGTAAGTCGCAGGAACGTCTACGCCGCATCATTCGCGGGTTCAAGGACTTGCCTGTGCATACCATTATGACCGCTAAGGTTACGTCCGTGACCGACGAGCAGACCAACGTTACGCACTACTACCCGGCATTTCCTGGTAAGATGCGTGGCGATGCTCCGGGGTTCTTCGACGTTGTGGGATACATGCGTATCAGGGAGGAACAGAATGGCAAAGTAAGGAACCGCGTGTTGCAGATCGCAGCTAGCAGTAAGGTAGTTGCGAAGGATCGTACGGATAGTCTCGGTATCGTGGACGGGGAACATACCGGCGTTGTTATCAATCCGACTATCCCCGACATGTGGCAAGTCATCAATAGTACCAACAAGTAGAAGGAGAGGAATAGTGGGTCTTAACCTGAATATGTCCGAGGCGGATCTTAAGGGCTTTGAGCCTCTTCCCGCTGGCACCTACGACGCTACGGTCTACGAGGTTACGATGCGTCAGACCAAGGGTGGCGAGGGTGCGAAGCTTCCCGCCGGTACGGACATGCTCAACGTGCAGTTCAAGATCGACGGTGGCGAGTACGATAACCGCCGTGTCTTCCGCTCGTTCATCATCGCCCCTGCTAAGGTCGATGGGAAGAAGTACGAGAAGAAGGCTATGTTCGATGGTATGCTCGCTAAGTTCTTCATGGCTATCGGCTATGACGAGAGCGAGGTTATCTCGGACAGCTTCGAGCCAGAGTTCGATGAGCTGGCAGGCCGTGAGTGCCGCGTTACTCTCAGTGTCGTCCCTGGTGACGATGAGAAGGGTTACGAGCCTCGCAACGACGTTAAGGCAGTTCGTCCTCGGGCAGAGGCAACGGCTGGTTCGGCACTGATCTAAGGATCGGTAGATGCGCTAAAGGGGGTTACTGCGGTAGCCCCCTTTGGTGCGTCAATCGCTCATGCCGACCGCTAAGTCAGAAATCCGTAGCACGTTCTTTGACTACCTCTTTGGGGATAGTCAAGGCTACCTTTGTATCGGTCTGATCGACCCGAAGAAGGCTGAGCGGAAACTGAAGCAGCGATTCTTCTCATGGCCCACCGAAAAGGAATTCGTGCTGGACTATATCGAGAAGAACTATAGCGGTAATAACGTTTACTTCTGTACTTCGCTGTTGGACGGTAAGCAGCGTCGTAAAGAGAACTGTCTACCTGGCCGCTTGGTCTGGGCAGACTTGGATACTTGCAAGCCTGAAGAGGTTAGCCCGTATCCGTCCGTTGTTATCGAGTCTAGCCCTTCGCGGTACCAAGCACTGTGGAGGTTGGTAGAGTCAGTACCGCCCGACGTAGCTGAGGACTACAGTAAGCGCATTGCGTACGCTTACAACAGTAATGGGGCTGATCCGTCGGGTTGGGACTTGACACAGCTTCTCCGTGTTCCGCTCACGTACAACTACAACCACGGTGATCCTGCTGAAGTGTTGCTCGTATCGGCCAAGGAGGATATGGTCGATATCAACACGTTTGAGCAGATGGAGCTTGACGCGCTCAGAGAAGAGAGTGGCGATCCGGCTCTTGACGAACCACTGCCTACCGATCTACCCGACGTTTCGCAGGTTATCTACAAGTATTCGCAGGAACTCGGTAAGACAGCTTTCCAAGGTTTGTACACTAGACCGCCTGATCCTGACGAGAACTGGTCGGGGCTGCTATGGCGGCTTATCTCAATTTGTGTTGAAGCAGGGATGACCAACGTAGAGGCTTACGCTATCGCTAGCACCGCCGCTTGCAATAAGTACGCTAGAGATCGTAGGCATCCTGCCCACCTGTGGCGCGACGTTCTCAAGTGCGACCTTGAGCATCGTAAGCTCGTTACGATCATGGAGGTCAAGAACGCTCTCAACATGCCACAGTTGGTTAGCGAAGATGCAGGTACCGAGTGCTTCATCGACACGTATCGAGAGTGGGCTAGTAACAGTACGGACGCACCGCCACAGTATCACGAACTCGGTGCTGCGATCCTGCTTAGCTCCATCCTAGCAGACACCATCAAGATACCGACTAACTCAGCTACGCTGGTTCCTAACCTGTGGGGGCTTATCCTGGGTGACTCAAGCCTAGCTCGTAAGTCCACCAGCATGCGTATGGTTACTGACATCATTCACGATGTAGACGAGGACAGCATGCTTGCGACAGGTGGTACGGCTGAGGGTATTATGAGCGGCTTGGCGGCTAGGCCGTACAAGGTCAGTCTCATGTATATGGATGAAGTCTCACGTTTGTTCGATGAGATCAATAGGAAGGATTACCTTGCAGGCTTTCCTGAAACGCTTACTCTGCTGTATGACAGTCCGGCGTTTCTTGCACGTATGTTGCGTAAGGACACCATTACTGTCACGCATCCTGTGTTCCTCTTCTTCGGAGGTGGTATCCGCGATAGGGTGTACGAACTCGTTAATGAGTCGTACGTCCTAAGCGGATTCTTACCACGTTTCCTCGTAGTGTCAGGTGAAGCCGACCTGTCACGTATGAGGCTTACAGGCCCACCGACCACAGAGAACCTCGCAGGAAGGAATGACATAGTAGAGAAGCTAACGGAACTGCACAACGAATACGTCAAGTACGGCAATATGCTTGGTAACACGTTGACTGTTCCGATTAAGCAGGAAGCTCACCTAACGACGAAAGCCTGGGAACTCTTCAACATGATCGAAACAACGCTTACGCATGAAGCCAACAACTCAGCTATCAAAGAGCTGGCTGTACCTACCTTCATTCGTATGGCGTTTAGCTGTCTCAAGCTCGGGGTACTGCTCGCAGCAGTTCGCCAGGTACCATCGAAGGATAACACGATTAAGGTAGAAGCCGATGACTTGGCTAACGCGGCACGTTATGTCCAACAGTGGGGTCACTACTCCGTAGAACTGCTCCACAATGCTGGCCGCACTCAGAGCGAACATCAGCTTCAGCGCATCTTGCGTGCTATCAAGTCTAAGCCTGGTATCAGCAAGTCCGAAATCATGCAGAACTACAAGCTGTGGGCTAGGGACGTAGACCCGATACTTGAGACTTTGATGCAACGCGGGGAAATCCACGTTAAAAAGGAAGGAAGGGGTATTAGAGTATGGCCGGTGTAGACAAGGTGCCTGGTATGCGTAAGAACGGCCCACCTGTTATCGAAGAAGACGAGATTGACAAGCTTTCGGGCCAAGAACTGATCGACGCTCTTAACGCTGAGATTGGTAACTGGAACCAGTCGGGCATGCACCCTTCAGCCGTCGATCACGATTTCTTCGCTATGGACGTTCAGCTCGGTACGGTGGTTCAGACGATGATCGACCTTGAGTTGATTGACGTTGACGACTTCAACGACCGTTACCGGCGTAGGTTCCTTCGCAAGCTTACCACCATCCGTAGTGATACTGTCAAGCAGCGCATTACGGCTGGTGTGCCTGGTGTCGGCGACAGCGGTATTGTCATCGCTAGATAAGGAGTACACTGTGCGTATCGAAGTTCGTAAGAACAAGAGCTTGAATCCGTTTAGCAGGTACTACTACGTCATCGTCGGTAGCAACGGCGAAGACATGAGCGTCAGTGAGTCGTACTTCAGCAAGTCGAACGCTACACGCGCCGCTAAGAGTGTCGGGACTAACCTCGGCATGCAGGTTGTGGATACCACCAAGAAGGAATACGCTAAGCACGGCGGGTTCAAGTAGTGAGACACTGGCAAATTGCGCTTGGTCGTATTCGTCTTCGTGGCCCTGACGAGTCTCACTTCAACAAGGACGTTAAGTACGTGTACAACCATGTAGCTCGGTTAGAAGCGGCACTGCGACGGATTGCAGAAGGTGCAGAGTCTAATCCAGCACAAGAAGTCGTAAAGGTTGCTAGGGACGCACTACAAGAGAAAGGCGACTAAATGGTAATTGGGCTTACAGGCCGTAAGAGTGCAGGCAAGGACACCGCCGCTCAGTACTTCGTAGATAAGTACGGGTTTAAGAAGGTTGCCTACGCTGACGTGCTTAAGGAAGCTGTCGCCACGTTGTACGATGTTCCTGTGGAGTACATGGATAAGTACAAGAACGACAGACGCGCTCGCGTAAGGTTTGAAGTGCAGCATGAGTCGATCCTGGGTATGTACGAGCATATGCACGATATGTCGTTGCGCTCGTTCCTACAGCGTTTCGGTACTGAAATGGGTAGGAACATCTTTGGCCCTAGTTTTTGGGTTGACCAGCTTAAGCGTCGGATGGACGAAGGCACCATGCGTGACAACTACGTGATTTCAGACGTTCGGTTCAATAATGAGGTTACGTTGTGTGACTACGTTATTGAGATTGTACGCGACACAGTTCAAGGGCCGGACGTACATGTTAGCGAGCAAGGGCTAGACGAGGAACTCATCCACTTCATCGTCGTTAACAACAGTACAGTTGAAGAACTCCACAAGCGTTTGGAAGCATGCTTTACGGAGATGCTAAGTGCAAGACAACAAGCAAATACTTGAAGAACTCCACACGCTGCGTAAGCTACAAGAAGCCACAGAAGAACGGATCAATCAACTAGAAAGGCAAATAAGGTACAGGACTACGATGAAGGTAGCTAAGAACGGAAACATCTATAGGGGCGTTCTCTGCTCAGACCTGCGACCCTACGTTCAGGAATGGGTAGATATGGGACGAACATTAGGTGCGCTAGCAGACAACGCGGGGCTGTCTGAAGGTGCTATCGTTCGTATCCTCAACAACAAGCAGGACATGGTTAGAACCGATACAGCAGACAAGCTGCTAACTGCGCTAGGTCTGCCGCACATCTTCAACGAGCTGGTACCCGAGCCACCGGAGAGTCAATACTATGAAGAGTAAAAAGAGCGTTCCGCAGAAGTTCATGCAACGCCCCACAGTACAGGCTTTTCAACGTATGGTTAAAGAGAGCCTTCCCGGTGAAGGCCGTCAGAAGAAGGCTAGTCGTATCCACAAGCGTAAGACCAACAAACACGGAAGGCAGCATCCATAATGGCTAGGGACGAACAACAGTTTGAGCGTAAGCCAGCACTCGTTACAAGCTCTAGGCACGAAGTCTATCTGAAGATTCCTCTTGACTCACCTAACTGGCGTATAGACTGGAACACGGAACAGCAGTGTTGGACGTTTTTCGGCTATTCGCAGGAAAGTATCGAAGACGCGAAGGGTAAGCTCATGGGCCTCGCAACTACGATCATTCAGGAGCTAAACAAATGACCATGTTTGAAATGGTTAAAGAGTTCCATGAGAAGTTCGGGCTTGAGGTCGGACATGGCCCTATCTCGTTCTTGCACGAAGACCTCGATAACGAAGAACTGTACACGCTTAGAGATCGTCTACACAAAGAAGAGTGGAAAGAACTGCAAGAAGCATGGGAAGACGAAGACCTCGTTGCCTACGCTGACGGGCTTTGCGATCTTATCTACGTGCTGTGTGGTACAGCGGTGTCCTTCGGTATCGACCTCGACAAGTGCTTCCGCGAAGTTCACCTTAGCAACATGAGCAAGCTGGACGAGGACGGTACCGTCCACAAGGACGAAGGCGGTAAAGTCATTAAGGGTGATCGGTTCTTTCCGCCCAACCTACGCGATATCATCTACCCGCAGCCAGCATGAAGCGTTTGCTATGTATATTGTTCGGTCACGAAGCTGCGGGTCTTATGCAAGAAGACTACGCTAGAGACGTTTTGTACTGTTGGTGTCGTAAGAAGGCTGTTACACGCATGCAATGGCTTACATGGTGGGCACGATGACTGAGACAGTAGAAGCCGTACAGTGCTACCTAGAAGGTATAGGGTGGGTACTGTGGCCGACGCAGACAGGCAGACCTGCACCTCGAATTACCGATTTTGAGGTTCAGGATCGCAAGCCGCGCATCTTCGATAAGCCGAACGAGAAGGGTCGGAAGTTTTGGTACAAGCGCAACCCGTCTATGTACTGTTGGGACGTGACGTATGAAGAAGCACCCTTTAGCTGATTGTGACGGTTGCCCGTTGCAGAAACGGGACGCTGCTTACACCACCGGCCCGGAGGACGCTTCGGTTGTGCTGGTTAGTCGTAGTCCAGGGCGTAAGGATGCCGAGAAGGGTAAACCCTTTGCAGGCATGAGCGGCAAGGTTGTTGACTACCTACTGGAAGAGAACGGCTATAAGCGTGAGCAGATCAAGACCACAAACATCGTCCTCTGCGAAACGGAAGACCCGCCGAAAGAAGCGATCCGACGGTGTAAGGCTCGGTTGGATGCCGACATGGATAGCGCCGATACGATCATTGCTGCGGGTGCGGAACCGGCGCGAGAGATAGCGAAGACAAGTCTGCAAAAAGGACGGGGTATCGTACATGAGCGCGTTAGCTCTGATTTCAGGATTCAGCGAGTCATCGTCACCAACAATCCTGCTGCTGTCATTCGTGATAGCGACAACTTCCCTAACTTGGTCAGTGATTTTCGTCTTGCACTCAATCCTCCTGCGAATCCAGTCCTCCCTACTGTTGACGTTTGTGATAGTCGAAAGTCTGTACTGGCTGCTATCCGTGATATTGGTAGTAGAGGGTTTGTTGCTGCTGACCTTGAAGGTCACAGGCCACACATAGAGTGTGCTGGTTTCTCGTTTAACGAAGACCACGCTTACGTCTTCACGCGCAAGGGTATTGAGTCTGCTTGGTCAGAATTCGGCGAACTGCTAGAACAGAAGCATATGAGTTGGCTGTGGCACAACGGCATCTACGACGTTAAGCTGCTTAAGGACAACGATATCAATGGTAGCATTACCGAAGATACTTTCGCTATGTCTTACGTTCTGGATGAGCGTCCAGGTACTCATGGCCTTGGCTACCTTCTACGTCTGCATTTGGGCTGGCCGAATTATGAACCGGAATCAGTGGACAACTATAAAGAGACTGGCGTACTACCTGACGATCTTTACGAGCTATATAATTACAACGGACAGGATACAGCAGGAACACTTCAACTGTACAATATTCTGATTAACGAGGTAATAGACGGTGGATTCCGTGACCTCGTTAAGAAGCACTACATACCGTTCTTCAACAAGCTGACGGATATCGAGCGACGGGGATTCGTTTATGATATCGAGCGCGCTTGTGATCTTAACGAGGAAGTGGTCATTCCACTGCTTCGTGATCTTACCGATGAGCTAGGCAAGATCGCTGATGCCGAACTTTACAACCCTATGTCCACTAAGCAAACGAGGGCGATTGTCTATGACCAATGGGGACTCAAACACAAGCTACGCGATAGTGGGAAGAAAAAACGGCAGACTGGCTTCGATAAAGATGTTAGACGTGAAATCCGCGAAGGCCGTTTCGACTCTAAGCCAAGAGCAAGAGACAAGCTTATCGAGTTTGCAACTGTCTATGATAGATTCCGCACTATCGAAACTCAACGCGGAACTTTCATTGAGGGACTCATCAAAAGGGTCGAATCATCTGGACGCCTTCACTGCGAGTTTAATCCATGTGGAACAGTTACCGGACGTACTAGCTCAAGAAATCCAAACTTCCAAAACATCACAAGAGAAGCTAGAGATGTTGTACCTGGCATCAGAACTCTATTCCTACCTAGCCCCGGAAACGTCCTAGTTTCAGCAGACTTCTCGCAGGCAGAGCTAAGAGCCATTGCGGTGCTGTCTGACTGTTCACCTCTTAAGAGCATATATACTGATAGCAGCCGTTCTCTGCACAAAGAGACAGCAGCACGGTTCTACGGTGAGAACTACACCAAAGAGGAATACGTCAAGTCTAAGAACATTAACTTCGGTGTCTGCTATCTACAGTCGGCAGAAGCGTTCTCACAGATGTACACGATGCCAGTACAGGAAGCGAGGGATTACATTGGAACGTGGTTTAACACTTTTCCTGAGATTGCTGAATGGATTGCTGAGGTTTCTAAGCGGGTAGAGACTGAGAACGAGCTAAGGAGTCCATTCGGTGCTAAACGACGGTTCCACCTAATCACTCCCGAGAACCTTAACGAGTGCATCCGAGAAGGTGTCAACTTCCTACCGCAGAATACAGCCGGTCTGCTCACTATGGCGGCTATCATCGAAATCGAAGACGCCGGTATCCCTGTCATTAACTCGGTTCACGACTCTATCGTGGTCGATGTACCCGAAGACGAGGTAAACGACGTTGCCGCCACCATGAAGACTATCATGGAACGACAGGCTTATGACAAGCTAGGGTGGGAACTGCCCTTTAAGGTCGATATCAGCGTTGGCGAGAATTGGGGCGAACTCGAAGAAATGGAGTTGATCGCAGCATGAAGCACTGGTATGTCCTTTATCGTGGAACACACTTTAATCTGTTTAGAGAATTGGTACACGATGCCCCCGAACAAGCTGCTAACGAGATTATGCAGGAAGCTAGCCGTCATACTCCGGCTGAAGGAGATAAGGTGCTGGTCTTTCCTAAGAGCGGTCACTTCGCCTTTCACGTTCGTAGAGGTGATCCCACCCTTGAACCTGATCTGTACTATAGAACTCCTAAGCCTGATGATACTCTTGACCCGTGAAACTGCGATACGCGGGAGGCTGACCCTGGGTAGGCTGTGGGGGTCTTGGGAACGGTACTGCGCTCACACCGCGATCCCCGGCACTGGTGGCTACGTGCGCGGCAGAGCCGGTCTACCCTTACCGACGACATGGCCGAAAGCTCAGATCGCCGCACAGCGCCTCGATACTTCACTTTGTAAAGTAATGCTAAGCACGAAAAGGAGGTAAGACAGGTATGGCCGACGAAAAGACCTTTAAGCCCAAGCAGCCGCCTACCAGCTTCTCGGCGTCTGCGCTCGACAACGCGGTTAGGGATCTCTACGTCAAGGTGTTCGGTAAGCAGCCTCCGGCTGGTGTGTCCATTGCCGATTGGAAGCGGTACGTGGAGTCTAGTGGTCGTTGGGATGGTGCCGAGGCTGGCGGTCTTAGAGACACCTTCAACGCTGACATGTACTTTGTGGATCAGGTGAAGGAACACCTCGATAACGTCGATGGACGCGAGAAGATTCATTACGAGGAACTTACGGACGAAATCGCTGTGCTGAGGTCGCAGATCACCACAGCCCCTTTCCCCACGCAATGACCGCTTGGGGCTTTAGCAACGGTAGCCTCGGTGGAGTTGCTACCTTCGCTGCTAGAGCCGCCGCTCGCGGTTATAAGTGCGCGAGCCTAGAGTACGACGATTACGGTAATGACGCTCGTTGGCCTGCTTTCCGCGATGCTTGCCACCAACAGCAGCTTTGGGCAGGTGTTTGGTTCACTAACTCGATGAACCTGCAAGCGTGTCCTTTCGATGCTGACTTCGTTGTAGCAGAGCTAGAGGATGAAGACGACTATAGGGGTATCATTCAACACACCGATACTCTGCCTAGTGTGTCAAGGGCGGTTATTACCAACTTCGTTCCGCTCGTTGACAGTACGGGCTATAGGCCAGATAAGGCCAAGCCGATCATCGACATGGGCTACGCATGCTTGACTGAGTGTTACATGGGAGTGAGTGAAAACTTCTCTCCCCCGCGTATGGACTTTACGGCCAGAGTACAGCTCGGTTGGCCTCATACGCAGCCCGTCTTCGGTACATACGGTAAGCCACTAGCTGAATACGCTCAGTGGCAGAAAGGTGGATGGGGGGTTTATCTTGCAGAGTACGAGTATTGATAAGCGCGACCAGCGCGATCCTGAAAAACTGTATCAGCGCATTAAGCAGGTTCAGGAGAACAACAAGGACATGACATTCTTGCAAGCCTGTGATGCAGTGCAAGAGATGTATAACGCTCATACAAAGGGTAATGGTCATGCCACTCACTGAAGGACAGTTTCCATACACAGGGCCATACGGTTTGGCCGACGGGCCTCTTAAGTCCAAAGGCCCCACAGCAGAAGCACTCAAGCGTTACTTCGGTAGAGTAGGTCTATTGCCTTGGACACAGTTCGACCAGCATTACAACCGTAAGCTGTGGGAGCTTGTTGCCGATCTTAAGATCGTTCACAAGATCAGGGGCAAGAACGAACCGCGCGATGGAAGTTACGGAAAAGAAGTGTGGGAAGTCGTTAGGAACCGTAGAGTTCCTAGTGGCCCTCACAAGGGCGAATGGGCACTAGACGAATACTCGCGCAAGATCGTGCAGGACGAGGCTAAGGTCACTGCCACATCAGCAAAGGTTGCGAAGGTTCAGTTCTATATCCATGAGTTCTGGACTATCGCCATTAAGTACAACTACCGGTGGGGATACTGGCAGGGTCGTCCGGGCGATACAACGGTTAACCCTGCTGCCGGTGGCAGGAGCGATTGTTCGCTTATGGTGATTCAGTCGTTCAAGTACGCGCAGGACAAGACAGGCATTCAGGTGCCTGATCCTAGTAAGTACGCATACAAGGGTTGGGGCAACACTGACGACGATGAGGACGGTTGGCATCATATCGGCTCTCCGTTCCGCATCGGTGACCTAGCACACTTCCACTCGGAACGACACGTTGTGTGCTGTATCAAGCCAGGAAACTTCTCCACAGCACAGTGGGGTTCTAACGGTTCTCAGGCAGCGCCAGAGCTTATCGCGCCAATGAGCAGTTACTACCGGTTCCCCGAAGAGTACATGTTCACAGTCCGTCCACCGCTAACGACGGAGGAATTGAGGGATGGAGTGTAACATCGTATTGCACGAAAACAGAGATGTGGTCGATGTGTTCGTTAAGAACGAAGCAGGCCATTGGTTCCTTCCTGACGGTTTCTGGAATCTAGAGCCTAGACCACTGCTTAGTGTTCCTAGAGAGATATGGGAACTCATGGTCGGTAGTGCGATAGAGCTTTCCTTCGACGAAAGGAAGGAATAGTGGGATTTGAGAAGCGAGATACCACAGAGATTGATAACATGCTTCAGCGCGAATTGCCTGACGAAGAGGGTGGTATCGTAGTGGGATGGGTTATCGCGTATGAAGTAGCTGGTGTCGATGGTCAGCGCGCAGCAGGGTTCCTCCGCGAAGGTAGCGCGTCAACGCCGTGGCAGGCTGTAGGGCTGCTACAGTGGGCCGGTGCCGCTATCATGTCTAACGCTATGGGTAGGGGCGAATGAAAGAGGATAACGATTACTACTACAGTCAGACCATACGCAGGAATGAAAACGACATAATCTTTAACACTCGCAACATGGTACCTAAGTGGACAAGATTGTGTTGGTGGTTGTCGCGTAAGCTAGGCGGAATCAAAGTGTTCGGTAAGCAGGACTTGACGTAATGACGACCGTTGCATGCTTTGACCCTGGGATCACCACAGGGCATGCTGTCGGCGTAATGGAAGACGGTCTAATGAAGGTTAGGTGTGGTCAGACCGCTTTCGACCATATCATGCTGTACGACCAGCTACAGCTACTTAAGCCGGACATGATCGTAGCAGAGGAATTCGAGTTTAGGGGAAGAGCGCGGAAAGGGCTAGAGCTATACCCGCGTGAGCTATTAGGCGTGTTAGAGCTGTACTGCCAGCAAAACAAGATACGGCTATTCAGACAGAAAGCCGCCACTGGCATGGCGTACTACTCTAACGAGAAACTCACAAGGGACGGGCTGTACATTCGCGGTAAGCCTCACGCGATGGATGCTCTACGTCACTTGCTTCACTGGTACACGTACGGTTACGGGTTCCAGTTCAATACTAGTGGTTACGAAGCTGAGAACAGGAGGAAGAAGTGATTATCGAGATTGTCGCACAAGAGGGTCTGTTTGCTGTTAAGCTTCCCGACGGTTGGGAAAACAACGACATGCCGGATACGTTCGATACGCGAGGCGACGCGATTAACTGGGTTCTCGCCAACTACCCCGACGCAGTGATTGAGCACGTTCACGCCGACTACGAGCTAGAAGAGTAAAAGGGGGTGATTCCACTTGACTCCTGATACGGAGTCCTCGTTATCATGGCCCGATCCTATCGGCGATATCAAGCGCGCCGTGGAGAGGGCCATGAAACAGGAGTATCGTCCTATCCTTGCGTTGCATCATCCTAAGTGTAAAGCGGTAGAAACACAGTCAGAGGACGATTGCAACTGCATTCCGCATTATACTCGATAGAAAGGTAGAAGGGCCGGTAACGCCCGCAGGAGAGGTAACGGTACCGGCCCTTCTTTGCGCCCTAGACCCTGTAGCTAGGGCACAGGTGTTGGCTCGACAACCACAGGTGGTTCTGCGACAGGCGGGTCTGGAATCTGATAGACCAGGGCCAACGCCGCGAAGAACGCACCGATTGCCGTAACCAGTTCAAGCTGTGAAACAACGCGATCATCGAATGCTGGCACAAGCGCCGCAATGAACGCTCCTGCCGCTCCGATCAGTGACTTGATTGCTCCACCGTAAACACCCGGAACGTTGTCAACGAACGCCGTCAACGCACCCGATGCAAGTACGGCACCAAGAGCGATAAGCCACGTCTGCGTGTCAATATCGCCGAAGTCCGTATGACCGGTGAGAGCAGTAGTCAACGCTGCAATGACCGCCATGATGAGAGCGATCAGTGCTTTGACGTTACCACTAGCTGTCAACTCTAACCTCCTTGTAGTGTGGATAACAGACTAACCCTGCGGTTGTCAGTCTGTACTGGTAGCCGCCTTTACGACCTCGCGGCAATTCTGTAGCGGAGCTAGCTTGTCAATGAACACGTAAACGTCGGGTCTTGCGTCCGGCGGAATACCTTGCTTTCGCAGGAAACGTGCAAGGTTCAGATGACGCTCGTTTTGCGATCTACAGGTATTGAAGATCGTTTCGCGTCTTTGCTGCTGAATCTCCATGCTCAGCTTCAAACTCTGTGCAGCGAGTACTTGTGTTTGCTCCGCAACTCTCTGCGTATCATCGGCCTGCTGCTTATACAGGTAAAGCATTACTCCAATCGCTAGCGCCATAGCGAGGACGATTACGATATACGCACCGGCAAGATGGTTACCAATGTACCTCGGAATTCTCTGCGGCATTGCTTACGATCCTCCGTTTCCGTTCTTTTTGTATCCGAACAAGAAGCCTGCGACAATCACCATCACCGGTGTAACTATGGTCAGTCCGGTATAGTCCTTAAGAAACAGGCTAACCAGCGACACGATTGCCCACACCCCGGCGACGACGAGGGCAATGATGTATACCAGCTCATTACGGTTCACGGCGTTTATGGTATCCGTTCTTCTTATGGCAGGATGCGTACCCTAAGCTGTATCCGACGACAAAGAGTAGAATCCAGCTAATTACTAAAGCGTAGCTCACACCAACTCACCAGCTTTCAAAGAAGGCAACCATCGGTAGAACTGTGTCCGTCTGATTACTTGCGCTCCAAAACAAGTCCAACCGACTTCATTGACTCCCCCTTGTTCTTCAGTCTCAAGACCGATATAGAACGTACCCCTGATAGAAGTGTCATTGGAGTATTGGACGAGATGCCAGTCTTCGGTTGTGTCTCCGACAGCGGTATAGAAACCCCACTGCTCGACTGTCGAGGGTGTAATCCTGATACCGAGTTTAGAAGGTCTTTGAGGATCAAAGTCAACAATCACGTCACCAGCTATATCATCCCACGTACCAGTCGAGCCGCTGTACTTGCGAAAGAAGTACGATTCAGTGATACCGCCACCAAAGCCTGACGAGTAGCCAACGTAGCTAACCGGATCGGTCAGTGCAACGATCCTGTGGGATTCTAGCGCGGCACCTAGTCCCGACTCAGGCCGACAACCGTAAGCCTCGATAATGTTGCCATTGAACGTTTCAGCGACATACATGCTGCCATTGACGGCAAACTCCTCAGTACCGATAATGGCTGAACCGTCGCCTTTACTCTGCAACGGGAACCTCGCCCACGAATACCACTTGCCTCCATCGCTAAGAGGGTTCTCGCCAGGAGGGAAGTCATTATCCGGGTAAATCTCGGTAGTGTTGTCGAAAGCAGCCATTACCAGATAAGGTCGATATCTACTTCTTCACGAATGTTAGAGATAGCAACTTCGACTGGCATCTGAGTGACTCTCAGCTTGCCGTCAATCTTACGAGCAACGTCAATAGGCTCTTGCGTGACACGCAGCTTAGGGAACGTTTCATGGAAAGCAGCATCGACAGGCAGTTGAGACAGCCTAAAGTTCGGAGCGCCCTTGTAACCAACGTCAGCGGTTTCTGAGGTAATCCTCGCTGCTGGCGCACCACTATAAGCGGTGTCAACCGGTACCTGTGTGACACGGTATGGATTGATGGATACATCGGTTAGAACGAGTGTCCATGAGATAGTGGCAAACACGCTCCCTGTGAAAGAGAACGCTCCGGGGTCTTCGGACGTAACCGCGCTGATCTGCTTGGTAGCGCCCATGACAGTACAGCTAGTACCATCTGTGGTGTTACCTGGCGTGATCGCGCTAACAGCGTTGGAATAGCCACTAGGCCCGGACGTGAGGGTGAGAGCGTTGGAACCACCCACAGCACTGAAAGCAAGAATGTCCCTGGTTCCTGTCCAAGATAGGTTAGGACTGTCGAGGGCTGTAGTGCTGATAGCGTCCGTAGATATGACATAGCTACCAGCACCGGTGACACGCCAGCAGATAGCGGCAAGCCGTCTTGACGCCGCCATAGTGAAAGTGACGGTTGAACCCTCAGAACCTGTGGCGGTCTTAAGCCACATTTCCTGATGATCGTCGTCAGCGTCGGCCTGACTGGTAATGATCTTAGACCAGCCAGCAGGCATAGACGTAGCGCCCATGTTGTTAGGCGCACGTACCAAAAGCACAAGTAGATCGTCAGCCGCGATCGAACCCGGCAACGTGATGTTGTGAGGGTTAGTTGATGCTGAAGCATAAGTGGCTCTGCCTGCGTCTACTGGTGAAGACATATTACGTAGTTAACTTAGCTCCGGCTTCCATCGCGTTCACAGAACTGATATCCCACGGATTACCGCTAGGATCAGCTTCACGGATATCGTAGAAGTTCTGATACGAAAGCGAGAGAATCTTCTCAGGGCCAGTTTCGATTTCAGTACCGCTGAACCTGCTCAGCAGTTTAAACTTGCGAGTACCTGCATCCGTCTTACGCGCTCTAGCGTTGATCTGGATGCCGTAGACAAGTCCAGTACCGGCAGAGAGCGAACCGTAGTTATAGGTGTCCTTGTTGCCAACGGTGAGAGTCTCGACGTAATCGGTATCGTCGTTCGGAGTAGCTTCGTCAACCAGCAGATAGTTGCTGGTGCTGTTACCGTCAGAACCAACCATCTGACTCGTAGTACCGTCAGCATTCGGATAGAGCGCCTGAACGCGAATATCGCCGATGAAGTCGTTGTTCGGGAAACCAGTGACACCCGAGTCAACGCCGTCCATAAGGATAAAGTCGGTGATTCGCACGTCCCTGGTTCCACCGGCGTTATGCCCGAGTCGGAACATATTGGCGGTAGCGTTAGAAGTGTTCTTGGTATCGAGGCCAGAGAGGTTCAGATCGGTCACGCCGTCAATCCGTGTAACAACAATACCTGTGGAATCGTGGATCGTTACCTTGAATTCGACGTAATACCAAATAGCCGTAGTCATTACGATAGAACCGGTACCGAGCGTCGTGCCGTTCCTAGTGACATACAGCTTGATAGTCGAACCAACGATCACAGGCCGGATATCTACCTGCGACGATGCTCCGTCGAATAGTGAGAACAACGGCGCATCACCGCTGTACGAGTTAAACTTCATACGACAGCCCATGATGAAGGTAGGCCCGTAACTGGTAGGAAGGTTCTTCTGTGCGTTGTGGTCGGTATTGGTAAGAGCCAGCGCGCTATCACCGAAAGGCCCATCAGTGGTGATAGACGTGTTGAAGTTGAAATCGTACTTCTGCGCCATAGTTGAGATAGCGTCAAAAGAGTCCATCCACAGGATCATGTCCGGTCAACCTCCAAACTGACTGTAATACGGCTAATGATGTTGACACTGTTCAACTTGAAGATCAGGTAGTCGTCTTTAGCGAATCCCGTAGTCCAGCCAGTAAGAGTGCTGTTGGTAGTCTTGATAGCACCGGAAAGCGTAAGAGGGTTACTACCGACTATACTCGTCATCGTAGGCCATGTCGAGTATGTAGACTTAAGGATTTCAACTTCGATATCGCCTGCGAAGTCTGCTACCAGCTCAGCCGATGTTATCTCGCCTGCGAAGGGCATTTTCTTTGCGCCCTTTATGCCCGGTATCAACGCATAACTGCCTGCATGAAGTGTCATGCTGACACTGCCAGTTTTGGTGTTACCTGCGATGAGCTGGTAAACTGCCTCCCAACCGGGATCGACGCCAGGTTCGACGTTAGTGACATTGGTGATGACGATGTAAGACGAGCCACCATTGGTAACGATCTGTCCAGGCTCATAAGTCGTCCCAGGAGTGTAGTTACCAACAGGAACGCCTACAGGCCCAGGATCACCCTTATAGCCCTGAAGCAGCACACCGCCGACACCAGCACCTACAGCAAGCACCCATACACCAAGGCCCATGCCGCTAGCAGCAATGGTATTGATGCTAAGCTGGTCACCGCCCCAAGCCATTTCATGCTCAGCCTGTGGCGTTCTTCCGGCCCTAGACGATTTCTCACCGGCAGGGATGGTAATGGTATTATCGAGGATTGATCCACCACCATCCACAGCAATGTCAATCTCCTGATCGCCGCCAGCGGTCGTAACGAAAGCACCGGCCTTCATAACGACAGCGCCGTCAAGGTCTTCAGGAAACTCCCACACGAAAGCACGGTCTTTGACGATGTTCTCTTCGTCATCCTCAAAAACCTTGATTTCGTAGACAGCAGCGTTAGAGCCTAGAGCGCGCCACTTCTGATCGTGGAAATAAACAGCAGGATCGTACCGTCTAGCCTCACGATGTACACCAGGCCAGTTAACGTTAACGTCGCCGATATTGATGTTTGCGGGATCGTCCTCGTAATCATCAATGTCGATGAGTTGGAGCGAAACAGGGCCAGTCTTCTCTAGAGATGCTAGCCGAGCTTCGGCTGCCTCAAGCCGTCGTAGCAGCGCACTATCGGTAGTCTGCGGTTGTGGTCGTCTATCGCGCCAAGACATTACGCCAACCTCGGTGGGATCATTTCAAGCTCAAACTCGATTTCTTCGTTGCCACTGTTGTCGATGTTGAAGTTGAGAGCTTGCACAAGGAAGTAAGCATCGACGTGCCGGTACTCAAAGTCATACTCAGCGTGGATACGGTCACCGATCATACCGCGTGGGCCAGCGCCCGAATAGAAGTTAGGCACCTGAAACTGTGGATTGAGTACAGCGAGGCTAAGCGAGCGTTCCGGCCCAAGGTTCGTAGACCCCTGAAAGTCCGTCATCGCGTCAAGTGCCTTCTGATCCTGTACTGATCCAAAATCCTCCACAGTGTCCAAGCGGCTGAACTGCGCTTTGTTGTCAACGTCGGTCTTAGTGGCTCCCATCTTCTTACCGTTCAACTGACTGGTACCGAGGCCAAGTGTCCATGTACCCTTCGGGCCGATGTTATTCCAGTCAAAGTCGATTAGAGCGCCACCGGCTTCAGTCCAACGCGGAGCGTAGTCATACGGTGTAAAGCCAGAGTCCCTGCCGCCGGGGTACATAAAGAACTCAAGCGTGACAGGAGAGATAGCGAACTCAAAGCCGTCGTCCGGCCCCATCTCGCTAAGCGCCTTGATATGGTCGTAGATGGTAGTCGGGTCAGCAGGGTAAATCTTGTAGGTAGTCTTAAAGCCTGTGCCAACACCGCTATGAGGGAAGATAGGCCAGCTATACGCAGGATCGGCGTCGTACATCTTATTGATGAGCCGACGTGCAATCTCACACGTATCGAGGTTGCGGTATCTAATAGGCCAATCTACCCAACCACCGTTAACGTACAGCTTAGGATCGAAAGGATATATACGACGCTTAAGGTAATGAAGAAAGTCAGCACCACCAACAAGCAGACTATCCCTATCCTTGTTAAGGTTGATTGAGTTGACAATCCCACCAGTAATGATAGTACCATTACGATATATAGTGTAACTGGTACGATAAGGCCCGATAAGGTTCGGAGTGAGGTCAGGATGCCCAAGCGGGATTTCACAGCTCATCGGCCCTTCGTCGCTATTGACGAGTGAGAACGTTAGATCATTAACGCGGAAAAACCCCGTAGGGTTTACCATGCTCTCTACAAAGGCAACTTGCCAATCTGCCATTAGGCCAGGTAGTACCGAGTGCTTCCGTTCACGAAGTACGGGATCGGAAACTTCAGGGTTATATGGAACGAACTGACGCTAACGAAATCGGTTGTCATAGGAATGCTCTTAGACGTGACAACGTAATCCTGCGTAGCGACAGCGGCCCATCCGGTCAACTGCAAGGCGAGAGTACCGTGGTTACGATTGACAGGCTTATCGTCTATGTCGTACAGAGGGGTAAGCGCCAACGTGAGAGCGTCGCGCTTACTAGTGTAATCGGCCCCCAGGTTCCCAACCACGTCACCATTGATAGTGATGTACAACGCACCTTCAGGATGGTACGCAGGCCACTCACCCATAACAATGGCCTTCTTGTACTTATGCTCTTCAATCTCGATTTCAGGTTCAAACGAGTCAACGATAGGATAGCTCAGAGTGTTGAGTTCCAGTGTCGATCGTCCGAACGGTCTTAGCTCGATAAAGTCGATCATACCCGTTTACTCTTCTGCGCGATGATCCACGCTGCTTGACGCGCCTGCACGACAGTAGGCTCTCCCTTGCTATACAGGTTAACCTGAATCTGCTGTGGGCTAGAAGGCGTATTCTGATAGCTGCTCATTCCGGTGTTCTGAGTGGTGGTCGAAGTGCCAGAGTTAGCAGTAGCCGTGAGCTTCTTACGACGCCTACGCTCACGACGCACTCTACGCTCAAGCATAGTACGCTTACGCATAAGATCGCGGATATGTTGCTTTTCAGGGCCAGTCTGTGTAGTACCACCAGCACTATTCGGATTGGTGGTATAGGCAGAGTAAGCGATGAGTTCGCTGTTAGCATCACGCAGACGAGGAACGTCACGCTTGAGTGCCTTATTGACCTGAGCTAGCGTCATCTGGCTGATAGGCGTCGCAGTGCGTTTTGTGGTGGTTGTACCACCTGTACGTGTACCAGTGGGACGTTCGGGTAGATCGTGGTCAGCCTTGAAATCACGGATAGCCTCGGCAACGATCTGACTTAGCAGATCACCGTTAAACGAGTTCTTGAGGATTTTCCGCATTGTATTCTCAAGAGCGCCACCTTCCGACTCAAGACCGGCAATGATCTTAAGACCCATGTTCTTACCGTGGCTCTGCCATATCTTGAGTTGGTCGTTAAAGTCGCGCTTAGTCTCGCGCTCGATAGCAGCGTTCTTCTGCTTCCACAAGCGGATGAAGTTGTTGAACATCTTAGGCGAGGCTTTACGCAGAACCTCAATCTTATCGGCGGCATCAGGGCCAAGGTCGGTAAGCTCCTGAACGAGCTTCTTCGGAGCGCCACGACCGGCGATAGCGCGCAGATCACCTTGCCACTTGTTAAAGGCGTTGATCTGCTGCGACAGGTCTTTATTGATGATACCGATGGTAGGCGTGACACCCCACTCTTCCGCGGTCTGGAAGGATTCACCGGTAAGCAGTGGCCCTTGGAACAGACTACCGAAAGCAGCAGTATTGGCGTCACGAAGCTCGTTATACTTGGCGATCATGTTATCGACGGCCTGATCGACAATCTGCTCGTACTGAGTATGGGCGTTCTTAACGGCATCCATCATACCCTTGTTGTACTGCTTCATGTCTTCGTTATACTGCTTAAGCTTGGCATCAGTACCATCAAGCTGAGCGCCGTACTTCTTCATAATGTCGGCCATGAGGGTATTGGCTTTCAGGTTCTTAACGAAGGCTTGCGTGGCTTCGTTGACCTTCTTCGTTAGCGGGTCAACCTTGCGAGCATTGGCATTTCTACTTTGATTGCCATGATCGTCAGGGTCGCCACCGATACCAATGCTGTGGAGAAGGTCACGACCGCTAAACCCAAGAACCTTCACAAGCCCACCGCCACCAGGAATATTCTTCTTCATCCAGTTACGGAGGTCTTCCAACTGCGAACTGTCCACAACCACCTTGACAGCAAGTAGGATCGTACCGAGTGCTGTAAGCCTACCGAGGATACCGAGTAGGAGTCCTAGACGACCAACAACACCAGCAGTGCCGGTAGTACCGAGCGTGATACTCAGAAGCTTGAGCATGCCGATAAGACCGAGAATCGAACCGGCCAGCATACCGATGGGAGATAGCAAAAGAGCAATAACGCCGGTGATTGCGGTAAAGTACACAATGCTGTGACGCAGCTCAGGCGAGAGGCTATGCCACTTATCGACCAAACCCTTGATAAACGCCTGAAGCCGGATGATCGCGGGTAGAGCGTCTTTACCGATTTCCAGTGCAAGCACTCTCATCTGATTGATGAAGATAGCCCACTGAGTACCAGGGCTTTTCAGCATAGCCTGGAAACGCTGGTTAAACTCGCCTTGTGAGTCGTTCACGTCAAGCTGCGCTCTATGCAACATCTGATAATGCCTGACAAGCTGCACAAGCGCGCGACGTGCGTTAGCCTGACCAGTAATGCCCTGACCACGGCCACGGCCACTAGCGGTCATAATCTGAATGAAGTTCTGAAGCCCCTGACCCTCTGGATGCAGGCTAGCGATGCGACGGATGATTTCCTCGAAGCCAAGCAGATTACCCGAAACATCGGTGATAGAGACACCAGCCTTAGCCATACCCTTCTGGAAGTCTCTATTGCCGAAGATATCAATAAGGCGCGCAAGCCCTGTGGCGGCTCTTTCCTGAGAAGGAATCAAACGGGTGATAACAGCCATTGCTCCACCCATCTGCTTAAGGTTGTAACCAGCCGCACCCGCAGCAGGAGCCACAGAGTTCATCATGGAGTCGAAGTCGCTAAGCTCCAATCTACCAATACGCACGATAGCTGCCAGGTCGTCAAGCGTTTGGTTAACACCACCAGCAGACGCTCCGAAGTTATTGAGCGTAGTGATGAGAACATTGGTAGCTGTAGGCATATCGCTACCAAACGCGACAGACACCTTATTGGTAGTAGCGAGCAGTTTAACACCCTGCTGCTCCGTAAGATCCATAGACGAATAAAGCTGATAGAGAGTATCAGCCATTTCGTTCTGCGACGCAGGAAATATCTTCATCTGTCGCTCGATAGCCGGTTCAAGCCTGTTTACAGACGCAAGGATAGCGTCGATGCCTTTACCGGCGTTACTAGCGATCTGCGTCGAAGCCTTGGTAACAAGGGTGCTGAAGTCTGCATAGTCCTTGCTAACGGCGGCGAAGCCTGCTGTGGCTAGCAAGCCTCCAAAGCCTGCCGCTCGGCTTACTTGCGATACTCCCCTGCCGACAGTAGTAAACCGATTCGCTCGCTGCATAGCAGCCATGAGCTTCTGTTCCTCAACCATACGAGCTAGTATGGCTTCTTGCCCTTTCATTGCAGCGGTATGTTCGGCAGTAGCCGCTACCATACCTTGCTCTAACTTAAGCCCTCTCTGACGGAGGATATCGTCTTCCATCAGCGACTCGTTAATAGCTCGCTGAAGCATCAATCGCCGCGTAGGATCGGCAGTACGGTTTAATCGCTGATACAGACCGATACGCCTAGTAAGCTGTGCGCTAGTCTGCTTGTCGATCTGCGACATGTTAATCGCATGCTGACGCCTACGCTGATCGAACTGGTTTAGAAGGCGAGCGGAGCGGAGTCGCTGCGTATCCATAGCAGCACTCATTTCGGCCATACGGTTAGCAGCTTTCGCTGCACCACCCATAGCCATGATATCGCGTGAGAGGCGTCGAGCCTGACCCGAAGCCTGGTTCGACAACCTAACCGCGATAATGATTTCAGACCCGCGGATCACGTCTAGCTCTCTGCTCTCTCTGCTCTCTCGCTTGCGGTGTCCTCAACTGCTCGCGCTCGCCCTTAATGCGTTCTACTTCCGCTTCAGCTTCTAGCACAGATTTTATGCGAGAAACGTATTGTCCCGGTTGTTGAAACAACCCGCCTGAAACCGGTAATACATGAAACTCTCGGCACAGGCGGGTCGTATCAATCCACTTGACAACTTCGGTTATTAAGTCCCTACCGAATGCCTTTATGGCTCGTTTGTGGTATCCGGATCGCTGAGCGGGGTACTCGCTTCCAAGGAGGACAAGGACGGCGCAGGAGTAAAATCCTCGCTTTCCTCAGCTTCCCCGTTAAGCTCGTCAATGAGCATTTCGATTTCATGCCCAATAGACGGATTGAGCTTACGAAGTGTCTCAGGCTTAGTGAAGTCAAGAGGCGTACCATCCTTGTCGGTAAGGTTATGACCGACAATACACTTCTTAAACTCAAAAGCGCGAGAGTGCTGTTGCATGGACTCCATGAACAGCTTACCGTCAGTTTCGCCGTCTTCAGTCGCCTGAGCGTAAAGACGCGAGGCACCGTCACGACGTTCAAGCATGTCGTAGTACGGCAGTTGGAGCAAAAGCACGTAACCGTCAGGGGGAGCACTTTTAAGCTCCCTCCTGACGGGTTCGTGACTAACTGTTGCGTCGGGCATCTTAGCCTCTCCTTTCCCGACTTAGACGTTAAGCGATGTTGGTCGGAGACTTGACGGAAATCGCGTAAGCATCGCCACCGACGATATTGAGTCCGTGACCCGTAAAGCCTGCGGCCACGATATCGCCGATACCAGGGAGCGTAACGTCGTATGCGTCATATGCCACGCGGTTAGCGTCAATCTGAACACCCTCAGTAGCGCCAGCAAGCGTCGAGCCACCATTGAGGGAAGTAAGACGGAACGCCTTGGTAGTCGCTGCCTTGAAGTTATCGAACTCAGACTTGGCAACGAAGTCAAGCTCGGACTCGATCTCAAAGTCGGTCTTGCCGAACTTAACGTAGCTAGCAGACCTCTGCGGCCTAATGCGGTTCTGAGCCTCAGCATTGTGGTTAGCTCGGAACGTGTAGCCGTTGAAGTCATTAACTGCGGCAGCGAACGCCGGAGCCGTACCAGCCGCATCGACGTAGATGGTATGAGCATCTGCACCGAGAAGGCTAGGTGCGACCCAGGCGGGAGTACCGCTACCATCCTCTTCACCAAGTCCGATGATGTTGAGGGTAACCATGAGGACACCGTTGTCGATGGTAAACTCATAACCACCCACAGTGCATCCGGTGTAGCCGAACATGTCAGTACCCGGATTGCGGATAACAGTGACGCTCATGGTACGCTGCACAGCACCGCTAGCTGCTGTGGAGGTTCCTCCAACAGCGGTAGGCGTGAACTTGTACGTGTACGGGCCAGCACCCGTCTTAGTGATAGCGTGACGGGAGCAGTACATGAAGTACGGAAGGAAGCGACAGTCAACCTCCATCCGAATGTCACCCTCAATATGGTAGTAAGAGGGCTTAACGTCTGAGTCAGTGGCCTGCTGCCTTAGCTGCTGTGAGTAGTACTTATCCTCGGTATAGGCCAAAGACTCCTCAAGGATGGGAACCCACGTAGTCGGAGCGACGTAGGTGCCCATCGTGCCTTCAAGTGCAAGACCCAATGCACCGGAAGCACCAATAGCAAAGGTACTCAACTATCGTCCTCCGTTTCTGCGATAGGCACGTCAACCTGCTCAGGGTCTTCCTGAACAGCAGGCTCTTCGTTAACCTTCGTGCCACTGTGGGCTTCCATCTGAGCCTTAGACAGTTCTGACTTGCCGCTGACCTTAACGAGCTTATCATTGGCAAAGAAGTCACTAACGCTCATCTGCTTCTTGGCGAAGAAGTCCAGTTCGGCCTCTTCGTCTAGATCGACACTATCCCCGTTAGGGATAGCAAGACCGCCAACATCGAAGATGATCCCATCTTCCATGTCAGGGTTGTGGTACGCAACGGTCTTAGCCATTCATCAACCTCCTAGACGTTCCTACCCATCGCATGAGCGTTCCGGCGATGATATCCTGGTTCTGGCTGCCACCGTGGAAACGACCGGGAGCATGCTCTGTGATGAATCCGAACACAACTTGGTTACCGAAAGTGTAGTCGGACTCTAGCAATGCTTCGATCTTATCTACGAGTAGCAGGTCTTCCCTGTTTCTCATGGCATGAGGGATTGTCATGTCGCCGTGGTAGACGTAGATATCTACGAGAAAGTCGATAGCGAAGAAGCTAACGCCTGGTAGTGCTTTCGTGCGTGGCCCAGGTACAACCACCACAGCGGGGTATTGCGGCAAACGCTTCTCATCGTAGCTGCCAACGAACTGAAGACCTAACTCGCCCTTAGCCTCCTGTAGCTTCTCTACGATGATATCTGTTACTTCGACGATCTTAGAAGCGTAAGCCATTATGCCCTCGGAAACAGTCTAGCACCAAACTTGCCGCCGATTCGGCTCTGAGCGACACCGGTGCGAGGATGGATAAAGAGGTCAACACCCTCATCGTACCAAGCATCGAAGACCTCTACGACTTCAAGCTCAGCTTCGGCATCAAGACCGATAAAGGCTCTTTGAGGCGTAGACATGCCTCGCCCCTCTACATCGGCAAAGGTAGCTTTGCGGCCTGTATCTACAGTCTTGCCGTGTTCGTCCGTAGCGTGAATAGCCACGGAAGTACGAGTACCACTACCGCCCTGGTGAACACCCCAATAAGAAGGCATGAACTCGCTAGACCACAAAAGCTGGTCACCAACGATAGTGAACGATTCGTCAGCAGTAGCTCTCTTTTCCATCGTACCAGTTAGAGTGAGAATATCCTCTGGAAAGGTACGAAGCCTGGGATCGCGCGCTTTCCTCTGAATGGTAGTATCGGCTAGATCAAGCCAAGGCTCTCCATCAGGAGCGTCGTGATCCCTAAACCGTCTATGGATACTAGCCTTCGCAATCTCTTCAGACGCCTTAAGAGGCAGAGCAGAGTTTTCGAGGTAACCGGCTAGTTTGACGAAACCTAGCGCAAGCTCGTCGTCACCTAGAACATTGATATGTAGAATACCGCCGCGAGCGCCGAAAGCGCCAGCGCCACGACCTTCAAAGGTCATCGGAGATGGAATCGCCACTAAGCAAATTCCTTCCCCATTGTGAAGACAGGCGGTACAGTATCGTTCGGATAAAAGTCATCGCTGCTAAGTGAACTAGTGTCAACAAGCGGTTCGCCGGTATCGTCCGTAATCACGATGAGTCCCGCAGCAATCTGATTTAGCAAGTCCATCGCTTGCAGATACAGGTTGTTGGCAAAGGTCGCATCCGTGTCACTGTCTTCGGCATAAAGCTCGGCATACCACTTAGCAGCGATCACCATACCCGCAACGGTACGGATGATATCGGGCGTACTGTCGGGATCAGCCCAATCGTTGAGAGTGGTAGTGGCGAACGTTGTTGACAACTTAGCACGAATAAGACGCCAAGCCTCGACTTGAAGCAGGTCGTCATCAGCGTCACTGATAGCTGCCTTATTCTCAGGCAGGTGTGCGTTGATATCGTCTACAGTTGCAAACAGTTCGTTCGCCACTACCAGTTATCTCCCTCTTACTTGATCTCTTCGACCGTAGCCGCAGGAGCCATATCAGGAGACATAGCGAAGTCAGTCACGGCCTGATCGGTACCAGCCACGGCATCCTCCATCTGCTTCCTAAGCTCCCTAAGCCGGAAATCGACGGGAGAGTCAGGAGAACCGAGAGGCGCAGGATACTCCGATGAACGGATAACACCCTCAGCCTTCAGACGCTCCAACTCTTCCTTACCACCAACATCTGCGGCGGTAACGGTATCTCCGAGCTTAACGACCTTACCCTCGTCGCCGAGGATTTCAGTCCATGCGTAGTTAGCCATTTGCTTCTATCCTCCCTTCTTAGACGAGAGCGTTAACAGCGGTCTTGATGATGTAACCGGCAGTAGCCGAAACGATCTTCACGTCGTACCGATAGCTGGTACGAACAACATCGGCCTTGCGCGGTTCCTCGCGCCACTTCTCCGTCGGACGCATGCCACCGGCGTAAGCCTTCGCAAACGTCTTAGCGAACGTCTTAGTGCGCTGACCAGGCTGAGGATCGACAATACCGATCCACACGTCCTGACCCCAAAACGACGTAATGCTCTCCGTCGCGTTGATGTTCTGTGCAGCGTTATACACAGAGTCAACGATAAAGAAGTTCTCAGGAGCCGGAACGTTCAAGAGCTGCTTCCACGCCTCCGGGTTGGTAAGCGCGAAGTTCTTGAAACGATCCACAACACGCGGATGACCCTCAACAACGCCAAGGGCGTCCATCGGGAAGATCACCGTGTTGGGCCAACGACCGGTATCGAGGCGAACCCGCATAACAGCGGTCTTGATGTTCGCAACGGGATCGGACGTAGAAGAGGTACCACCGGTGTAGTCGTCCCACCGTGAAGCACCCGACAACGTAACCGCGTGGTTACCGGCGTAGTTCGCCGTATTGCGGAACGTGTCGGCAACGAGCTTCTCATGCTTAAGGAGAATCGACCGGGTGATAAGCTCGGTAGCGTCACGCTCCGGGCTAATGTCCAGATCGCCTGCATTCTCGTCAGCGGTGAGAGCACCGTCAGCGGCGAGAACTTCCCTTTCCTCGTCAAAGATCGGAGACTGGAGAGCATGCTCGGCAACCTTGTAGGTGTCCTCACTCCACTTCCGACCAACGACCTCGTTAGCAACCGTACCCGGTGCGCGAGTGTCGGGGAAGATCAGCCAGTTACTTCTATCGAACACCCGGTAACGGCCACTAAGGGCGCTAACGGGAGTCTCAGGCGCAAGCCTGTGTCCGTACAACTGCTGGTCTTGATAACCGACGCTGAACCCTGAGAGGATAGGGTCAACGTATAGACCACTAGGATCATACATCTATCTACCCTCCTTAGACGATCTGCGCGTTACGCATGAGTTCAACACCGATTACGTCACCACTGTTAGCGGCGGCGTAAAGGGCACGACCATGAACACGCTTGCCAGTCGTCGCAGCGATACAACGACCGCTAGCGTCGATAGTGACAAGTGCGCCCTTTGTAACAGCCGCGCCAGCTTCCCAGGGGGTAATACCCTCCATACGAACGCTAGCACGCTTACCCTTCGTCAACTCACCTGCGGAAACGCCGAACTGCACGACGCCTTCAAGCAGGTCAGTATCAGCCGTAACAGCGGTAACACTTTCCTCTGCGGTGCCGACCTTACAAGCGCGATAGATCGTAAGTGCGCTCTCAGGAACGCGGCCCTTATCGAGAACGTAGTTACCGACGGACATGCTCTGCTAACCCTCCTTTCCGCTTCTATCACGATACAGCTTCGCAAGCTCAGGATTCTGATTAGAAGCCTGAGCAAGCGCATCGCCCCAACTCAGCTTATCGGGGCCACCAGCCTCGCTCTGAAGCTTGGTAGCAATCTCGCTAAGCTTGATTGCGGCCTCCTGCGGGTTAGCAGCCTGAGTCTCGTCCGTATCCTCCGTACGAGAACCACGCTCGCCATACTCCACGATGCCGTCACCGGCAACGATCTTCTCAAGGATGGGCTTAAGATCGTCAGGGGTAGCCACACCCTCAGAGAACTTCTTATGAAGCTCAGTGAGCTGATCGCACACAAGAGCCGAAAAGCCCTTACGAACTTCAACCTCGTCGCCGTCATCGCCGTCATCACCGTCAGTCTCGTTCTTGACCTTGATAACGAACTCTGAGAACGACTTACCGAACAACTCGGCATCCCGCTCAGCATCCTTCTTACGAAGCCTCTCAAGCTCAGTGGCCTGTTCGGTCATAATGCGGTGCTGCTCGGGGAAACGCTCGCTAAATAGCTTAGCTGCTTCCTCGTCGGCCTGAGTGGAGGTAAGCGCCGCAGCCGCCGTAGTAATGGCAGCCTCGACCTGCTCTTCCGTAGCATCTTCAGGCAAACCGAGTGCAGTAAGCATAGCAGCGGTAATCTCCACGCTAGCCTCCTGTTCTTCGTCTGCTTCCTTCTGCACCGGAAGGGGGTTAGGATGGAAACGATCATCCCCTCCTTGTGGGTCTTCCGGCTTAGGCTGCTGGTCAGGGTCTTGGTCAGGATCGTGGTGTTCCTGCCAAGCAACCTCACCAGTCTGTTCGTCCCTGTTAAGCACCCCCTTATCCACAAGCACTTCTGACAGGTTAATGGGCATCATGCCCTTGATCCACGGTTTATTGGTAAGAGCGCCGCCAGTAGCAACGTCGGCATGAATCTCACCATTCATGTGGTTCTCGTAGACTTCGTAGTATTCGGGACTAAAGTAGTTCCACTCACCATCCTCGATTTCTTTGGTAGCGGTAGGAGTGAACTCAACGAGCCACCACATACCATCTTCCCTAACGTCCATATCGAGAATGTTACCCGAAGACTTCGTACCCTTCGAGATATCCATACCATGCTCAAAGTCAGTAGTAAGGATATCCTTACCGTGAACCCGCTCACTGAAGTTCATCTTCATGGTTTCCGCGTTATGCTTACTAAAGTAGGTCATGCCCCAAATGGGGTGATCCCACTGTCCGTACGGAAACGCCTGAATCCACTTGACTAGCTTATCGCCCTTAATCTCGGCTTCCGAAAAGCGGAGAGGACGAAGCATAGTAAGCAGACCTTCAGCAACTTCAGAGAATTCCTTGCTGTTAGCGTACAAAGCACGCATCTGCTGTGTAGCTTCCTTGCGCGTCTTATGGCAGGCGACTTCGCCGCCACCCTTCTTAAAGACGCAATACTCGTTACCCTTCTTTTTAACGATCCAGGGCATTAAGTCGCTCCTGACGTATCGGACTTGCCCACGTTGCCACTAGTCTCTCCGCTGCCAGGGATATTACCCGTACCCTGGGTGATCGACAGTTCTTCGGCGCTAACGCGGCTAAGACGCTGAGGCATATCAGCCACACCGCGAACGTATTGCTCGGTTTCGTGGCTGTACGTGATAATGCCAGCATCCACGAGATTGCGGATACCAGCACTCCACATCTGGAAGTCTTTAGTCTCGCCGATGTTCTTAACGGACAACTTCGGGAACTTATCGGTCTGGAAGTTATACGCGATAAGGCGAGGAATGAGATAAAGGTTGAGAGCCTGACACCAACTGTTCGCAATGTACGACATGGCCTTAAGGAAGATATCCGCCGCTGTGGCGCTTGTGGCTCTACCGCCGCCACCGCTGCCGAGTCCCATGTTGAGGAACTGAACGAGGATATTCTTCATAATCATGTCGTCGTGGTGTGAGACTGATTCCAGGGCGTTAACCAGGTTTCCTTCGGGCTTAGCGAATCCGACCTTAAGAGAAGGTGGACGCACAATGTAGCTGTACTCGTTGGTGCGGAGGTTACGCGCCATTTCATGTGCGAGCTTCTTATCCTGTGTACTGGCACCGGCCTGGATTTCAACGTCGGGGATGCCGATACCGTGACGCTCTTTCTGAATAGCGTCAATCTTGTAGAGAGTGGTCTTATAGAACCAGTTTTGGTAAGCAGAGCGAAGAATGCTCTCACCCTCCAAACCAGTATCCTCACCGTCGAACGTAAAGATGACAAGTTTCTCAATTGGGATCTTAACCTCTTTGACGTTACCAGTCTTGTTAATCGCATTTTGCGTGATACCAACTGGCCCACCATTGTCGTCGTAGTCAAACGACTTGATGGTACTCGCCGGACGGAAACCAAGCTTACGAAGCATCGTGAACTTCTTGCGGTTAGCTGTGGGCTGTGTCTGCTTAGGTGCCCATTCCCGCAATTCGTACACAGGCTCGAAAACACTGGCTCCGTATTCCAACGCCGTCAAAGCATTAGCGAGGTTAACGAGCCACGGAACTGTCGGAGCTTCAAACAGGTTAAACGCTGCGAACTCCTGAGCGATCAATGCTTCCGGCGATTCGTCAAACGGTTGCATGAAGAACTCGGCACCGAGGACAGGTGCCTTACCCGCTCTAAGAGATGAACGCACCGAAGCATCGCTACGTTTCATCTTCTTGTAAGTCTGAGTACGCTGAGTAGCGGTCGCTAGCTCAGGTACAATCTCTCTGATCGCTGAGGCGGTCTGCGATCCTATCTCGCTATACGAGTTAGGTGCAGGAGGAACAGCAGGCTTGCTTTCGTAGGAAGTGCCCGTAACCTGCTTACGGGGTTCTTTTGAAAGTGTAGGTGTAAGCGCCACTAAAAGCCTATCCTGTTCCCGAGAGAGATACCGGTGTTATACGTGAAGAAGCCTGCGGCCTCTGTCTTCGCATACTCGCCAGAATATACGGACTCTAGCGTCATACCTTGGCCCATCACGACAAAGTGGTTAAAGAAGTAACGCAGTGCATCAGGGCCGTGGTCGTCATAGTCGTGTTGACCCGGACGCTCGTTACGACCCTCGATCATTTCCTTAGCGCGGAGAGTGGTCATCTGCCGGATAAGGTGGATACAACTCGGATCAATGAACAGCTTAGGCAATCCGCCGTCTTGCGGCTTAAGCCAACGCTTGATCGCTTCGACGCCTGCGCTCCATCCTCCCTCTACGTCCTGAGCGTAAAGATGACCGAGAACGAGCTTAAGAGTTTCGATCTGATCCTTACCGCGAGGATCGGCAAACATCGCGTTAACGTGGTAGCCGTCAGGATTCTCTCTGTTCTTGATAATCCAGCCATGCTCCCATGTACTCTTACCGCTGACTTGATACTCACGCCACACGTACACGTTATCCGCAGGATCGACCATGATATCGAGTACGACTGTGGGGTCGTTGTAGCCGAAGTCCCACGCCTGATAGTTGCGGAAGTTGGGATTAAACGTCATAGGCCGGACATGCACCATTTCGTTGAATTCAGGGTAAATCTGTCCAGCGAACGTAGTGAACTCAGCAGCGTACTCTTGCAGCCAATACTGCTCAGAGACTTGCGAGTGAATACGGACGATTTCAGGGTCTTCCAATCCGTCAGGGAAGACAGCCTTGTTAGACCACGTAGGAAAGCGCCACGACTGATACATCGGAAAGTCGGGATGCTGCCCCATATCGTAAAGACCCTTGTACCAGTTGAACCCCTGTGGAGTACTTGGAAAGTCAGCACTGCCGCGCTTGTCTGCCAGCGCAGGCTCAATGTACATCTGCCAAGTACTCATCTTGTGCTTAGCAGCCTCAGACATGATTACGTGGGCCAAACCCTCACCAACCAGTGACTCCTGCTTCTCAGCAGATACGACCTCAAGCAGTGCGTTCCACGGAGTCCGAATGTACATGTTGCCTTGGACTTTATTGTATGCCTTCTTGCACTTGTCAAGCAGCTTGAGCTTTTTAAAGTCGTCCCACACAACACGAAACTCTTTTTCTCCTAGCTTGTAGGTTGGCCCGACAATCCAGTTAACGGTATCAGGCACAAACATCTTCTGAGTCATCTTGTGACCGGCAGACTGGCTTTTACCCCAACGGCGTCCACAGCAGGGGATACAGAACCTAGCGGTAGTAGTGTGGATTTCCCACTGACCTTCGCTATGGGGTTCGTACCCGATACGCTCAAAGAGAACGTCTTGCTGGATTCCTGCGTCAAGGATGCTCATGGGTTGACCGAGAACTCAAACGGGCCGACGATCGGCGTGTCTAGGTTAGAGGTGAAACGCAAGCGAATCTCGTATCGACCTGTAGCCCAGTTACCAGGCATACTAGTATCGACAAGGCAACCAGCTCTCATAGGCTTGTCAAGGTAGGTCTGGATCGCAGACCAGTTCTGCATGAGAGTACCGGTGCGCTTCGCGTTCACCTTGAATTCAGCGCCAGCCACACTAAGATCAGAGAGATTATTAAGAGCATCGTCCAGGTCAATTAGCAGTGTCTCCTTACTGCCGACGAGAACGTCGATGACCATTCCGGTGTTAACTGTCATACGTGCATCAACTCCTCGTAAGGCATTGTGATGACACCTTCGTACCTACCGAAGACACTAGCATACCAGCGGCGCGTCATACTAACCGTAGTCCACCGCTTGAACATAACGCCTGTGACCGAGAACAGGATGACCACTCGGATATCGACGTACACGGTAGCTGCGTCCTGTTGAAGCGAAGTTTGGTACTCGTCACCACTAGGAATGATACCGAAGTTAACTGTACTTGCATCAGTCCAAACGGCGTTCTCGTTGCTAGTCGGCGTTAGAACAATACCAACTGTTCCAGTGTCTCCGACGGCTGTTTGGATTTCTGTACCTGAAGGTACGATATCGACGTAGGCTGTGTCGCTGTCAACACTCGTTCTAGCCTCTGTAGCACTTGGGGCGATGAGAACGCTAACAGTGTCGCTGTCGGTATACGCTGCGATATCCGTTGTTGTCGGAGTGATTCGTAGAACAACGGTAGCTGCATCAACTGCCTCCTGAACCTCTATGGTGGTGATCGGAGTGATAAGGACACGTACCGTGTCGGAGTCAGTGTACCCGACAGCCGGAATATACACGTCACTTCCGCTTGGTTGGATATCGACATACACTGCATCGCTATCGTCACTTGTCCGTTGCTCAGTACCGCTAGGCGAGAGCGAGACTGTGACCGTAGCACTATCAACGAAGATAGCAACATCGGTTGCGCTAGGCGTAATAAGTACGTAGACTGTATTACTATCGACCCATTGCGCCGTGTCAGTTGTTGACGGAGTAAGAAGGATATAGACCTCTGCGTTGTCACCTGGCTGAGCCTGACTCTCCTGCGCCGATGCATCAATATCGACGTAAACAGTTGCAGAGTCAACAAACACCGCAACATCGCTGCTAGACGGTGTAATCAGTACGTATACGGTATTGCTGTCAACGTACTGAGCCGTGTCTGTACTAGATACAGTGATAAGCACAGGGACGGTCGCGCTCTCAGTGAAAGCTGCGATATCGCTGGTAGACGGGGAAATCCCAACGATAACCGTCCCTGTGTCTGTGTACTGAGCAATGTCTGACGTAGCCACACTGATATCGACATACACCGTGTTGGCGTCAGTATGCTCAATGAACTCTGTACCGCTAGGGATGATATCGACGTAGACTGTCGCGCTCTCGACGGCGACGATGATATCGCTACCGGAAGGCGTAATCAGCACGTACACCGTATTGGCTTCAACAGCTTGAATCGTGTCGGAGCCAGAAGGCGTGATATCCACGTACGGTGTATTGGCATCCGTAAACTGTGCCGTGTCGCTGCCAGAAGGTGTAAGGGTAACCAGTACGGTAGCGGCGTCAACGAACTGAGCAATGTCGGAGCCGCTTGGTGTAATCAAAACCGCCACAGTGCCCGAATCCGTGATTTCGCGGTGTTCGTCCGTAGTGATCGGTTGAATGTCTACATACACCGTAGCACTCTCTACCGCCTGTAACGTGTCAGTAGCAGAGGGGGTCACCACGACCGTCACAGTGCCGCTATCCGTGAATATCGCAACATCAGTGGATGACGTGGTGATATCCACATAGACGCTATTCGTATCGGATGACTCCCTCTGCTCTGTTCCAGACGGCGTAATCAACACAGGCACGGTAGCACTGTCAACGAACTGTGCTGTGTCAGTCGCCGAAGCAAGGATTAGCACTGTAATGGTTGCAGCGTCGAAACTCTCTCTAATGTCACTACCGCTAACGTCGAGGTCAACGTACACAGTCGCGCTGTCTACGAACTGCGCGATATCTGTGCCGCTGGCCTGCAAGTCCACCAAAACGGTGTCAGCGTCCGAAGACTCTCTATTCTCTGTACCGGAAGCCTGAAGGTCAACATACACAGTATTACTGTCTACGAAGTCAGCAACGTCAGTACCGCTAGGTGTGATATCGACTAAGATTGTTCCTGAGTCTACAAACTGAGCAATGTCAGACGTGCTAGGCTGGATATCAACGTAAACGGTGTTACTCTCTACAAACTGTGCAGTGTCGCTACCGCTCGGAGTGATATCAACAGTCACAGTGTCGCTATCGACGAACTGTGCGATATCACTGCTACTGACCTGAATATCAATATATACAGTAGCACTGTCAGTGCTCTCACGCTGCTCAGTGCCGCTACCTTGCAGATCGACCAGCACTGTGGCTGAGTCGGTATAAGCGATACCACCAGCGGTGTAGGTGTCAGAGCCGGATGGAGTGATAAGCACATAAGGCGTATTACTGTCAACGAATTCCGCAGACTCAACAAGCTCATCTACGCGGAAGTTGTCGAGTAGAGCAGTTTGACCCTTGTTTTCAATCCCGGCCCAACCACTTGCATACGTGCTGTCTACAGTACGAGCTAGAAGCGTAGGTGTTCCAGACCGCACTCTCCAAATCTGGAACGTGTTATCGTGGGCTACGACCCTAACAGTATCGCTAGAGGTATAATCACCAGCACTACCTCCTACGAGAGCGGTAGTCACATTATTATCTACACGGAAGAATGTCCACGTACCGGTATTAGTGATTCTAAGCCCATATCCATCCCAAGCACCTGTAGGCTCGGCTCCTGTCGAATGTAGCACCGATCTGATATTAAGCCAGACTTCATCGGTACCGGTCGGAACTGAGAACAAGAGGTATTCGGAGGTATAGTCCCACAATCTACCGGGCACAGCGTAGTAGCCACCCTCAAAGGCACCGGCTACAGCACCAGCTAATTGTCCCGAAGTGATGCTTAGCGTAGGATCGCCGTAGCCAGCAGGCCAGTCAGAACCAACAGGGTTACGGTTGAAGTCATCCGTATAGACGACCGTTGGTGTAACAACGTCTATATCGACATAAACGGTGGCAGAGTCGGTACTCTCTGCACCGGCAGGTGTCGGCGCGATTTCAAAGTACGGAAGGAGTCTGTAGTCGTCTTGGATAAACCGCAAACGCGGCTGTTCACGCGACAGACCTGTAAAACCACCGCGAGGGAAGTCGCGGCGTTCTTCCGTTAGGACTAACCCTACTGGCATTAGTTAAGCGATTCCAGCCTGTACATATGGCACTGAATGGAGTACGCCGTAGCAAGCGACCACTGTGCTGTAAACTGGAAGTACTGGTCAACAGTCATATCCCAGGTAACAGCGGCAGGTGTGGCCGAGCCTGCCGACCCTGCAAATGCAAGAGCGACGTTTGCAGCGGTAAACGCTGAATGCCATGCAAGCCCCGCACGACCTTGACCAAACACAGTACCAGCGGAACCAAAGGTACGGCTGTTAATACCTGAATCCCATTCCCACATCGTTGCGGTCTGAGCGGTAGCATCAGCAGCCATTGCACCTGTAGCCATGATCGTTGTACCGGTGATAACATCGGTCGTAGCGATCCTGTGGCGCATCGTCATGGTAGCACCGGTCGTAAGCGTCGTACCACGCCCTCTACCCTTAGCGGTAATAAACCTTGAGTTACCGTAAGGCTGCATGTAGTTCGCAGGGATCAGAATGGCAGGCATCAAACGTGCTTCAGCCGACGAAGACGCGATAGCCGAACCATCGGTGATAGTCGCTGAAAGCAGCTCTTCAAAACCGAGTCCTGCCTTCATCATCTGAATCTTGCCTTCACGCGCAAGACGAGCCTTCTCCAAGTTATTGACGATCTTGTCGGGAAGGATCTTAAGCAGCTCTGCGTAGCGAACTGTCTCGATCACAGGATCAGGACTGTTAGCCGTCGTATCGTCACCGTCACGCACAAAGTTGGCAAGCACTCTAGGAGTGCCAATCGGGTCAACTTCGTCTCTAGCAAGCTTAGGCGTGAACCATCGCTTATCTTTCCAATCAACGGCAAGCATGTCGTTGATCCTAATAGTGCTTTTACGTGTACGTGCTGTAATCACTACACTTCCTCCTTAATACGGGCCAATCCGTCTACGTGTCTCAAAGCGCGCGTCTGCCGGTACTAGCCCGCTAGAGTAGTTCGGAGTACTCCACGATACACCAGCTTGGTAGTGAGCAAGGATACGTGCGTCAGATAGCAACCCGTCATATACTGCTACCTCATCTATCCATCCCGCAAAGTTGTCTCCACCTGGTGAGGCTCTTGCAATTCTCAAGTTCGCAGAGAACGACACTATCGCTGTTGTATCTGCAAGAGCTGGCATTGCTTCTTGTCCGTTTAGAAAGAGGCGAAGCTGAGTTCCGTCGTACTTGCCTACCAAGTGATACGTCGTGTTGTAGCGTGGAGCAGGCACAAGGTGCTGAAGCTGGAAGCCACCGCTCCTAAGCCTGCCAAAGCCTATCCCGTCTGTAATCTGTGCATAGAGCAACCACCCGTCTGTGGCTGATTCATGCGATAGCAACCTAACGAAGTCGGTATCGCTGTACACCATGCGAAACCACAATTCTGCGGTAAACGATGCTGTACCTGTGTAGTTGAAATCATCTGCTGCACCTGCACCTGCTGCTAACGTATAGAAGTTGGTTGAACCCGCTACCTGTGGATCAATGAATTGAACCGATGGATCGGTGTCTTCCACGATCAACGGCATTGCGTTGGTAACAGGACTACCGCTCACAGTGAGCGTATATCCGTTACCCGACGAATCGACAGTAGGCGATGCCCCTAGACGCCAGTAACCTCTAGGGGCATCCGCCAGTACTTCAGAGCTATATGACACTAATGCCGATCCAGCTCAGTATGACTAGTAGTATCAGACCTGTCTCCACTACCAGCGTACATAGTAGTACGATGATAGTTCTCGATGTATGCGCTCTACGCATAGCATACTAGGCGTAGCCAGGACTCACATAGCTAAGGCCGGGATTGTTTGCTGCACCGACGTAAGGCGGAACATCGGCCAGAGAGTTGTAAAGCCAGATACCACCATCACCCCGAACACCACAGTCTCCCGCTGCCTGACCGCTATACACGCCAGTCGGGATAACATCGCTCGGTGTAGAGAACTTGACGAACTGGTACGTCTTACCGTTGTAAGGATGCACCTTGTTGATAAGGTAGTTACCCTGCTTGATGTTGCTTCCGTCCCAACCCTTCCAGCTAGCAGACGGGAACACCTTGTACTGCGGAGCAACAGCAGCAGGCATCCAAACGTCGTACATGTCCACCTGACCGATAAGCTGTGCTGTCGGCCTTGGCGGGAACGCCTTGAAGAAGTACGTGGCCGGAGCACCGTGAGCGCCTGGAAGGAACAGAACACGCTTAATGATTACGTGGCTGACTCTACTGTCTTCCGGGCCTTGGTTGCGAGGTTCGTTGCTAAGGAAGATACCCTGGTAGTCGGTCTTGATCGTACACTTATCGAACCGAAGCTCGTCGTGGATAGCTTCCTGCGTTTGATAGCCGTCAGAGTGGTGACTCGTTCCAGCGGTTGTAACCTCGATGTAGCAGTTCTGGACTTGGAAGATTCTAGTGCGCCAACGAGCCGTAAGAGCGTCAGCAGCGCCATTAAGCTGAATCTTCCAACCCTCAAGATGAACCACAGCACCGACGTTCTCTCTCGGAATGATGTGACCCTCGTTCTGCTCACTTGAGACAATCTCACCCGCGATAGCGACGATGCCGCCGTTGTAACCCTTCCATTCGCCGCTTCCTCCAGTAAGGCGCTCACCACACTTAACGATGGCAGAACCACCATTACCGGTAGGCAGTGCGCGTGACGAATTAACCAGCGTTCGTGTGACAGGCGCGTTCAACGCAGGCGGTGCCCACGAAAGCTTGTCACCGGACGAAGGCGGCGGAGGTGTTCCACCACCGGGATCGGTCGGATTGGTCTTATCCTTACCATTCACTCTAACGCGCATACGACTCCCTACGTCAGCAGCCTTAAGCTGATAGGTCTTCTGTGTCTCACCGGCGATATCTACGCAAGCACCACCGCCAGCGTTACAACGCATCCACTGGTACTCGTAGTCGATGTAATCCTGCGTACCAGTCCATGCACCAGGGCTAGCGGTGAGAACGTCGCCTTCCTTAGTGATACCACCGATTGTTGGTCTACCAGTGTTAGTTGCCATTACGCAACCACCCCCGTTGCAGCAGAGATACCGACACTCTCGGGATAACGTCCGATATCGGTATCGAACTTGTTGTACTTCACGCACACGACTTCGTAAGGTTCAGCACCCTTACTGAAGTTAATGCTCCTCTTCACTACACCGTTCTTATCCACCGCCGGCGCATTACTGACCCTAACACCCTCTGCGTAGAAGATATAGTAATCGGCGTCTGCGGGTGGAGTCCAGCTAATCTCGATATTGCTTCCGAGGTCTTTTGCTGTGAGTTGCATGTCTACACCACCTTATACCAGTGTGGGCCTCTCCTGACATTCTGCGACCCATCTTGGAACCAAACGTATAGAGCGTACATACCAGGCGTAAACCCGGCATGGTCGATCAGTGCTGCAATGACCATACCGCTAGCTGTGGCAGCTTCCGCGTTAGCGTAAGTACCATCGCCCAAGATGTAGTTAGCCGGGTCATCATCATCTGTCAGATCGAACTTAGGGCCGTTGCCTGACAAATCGGTAAGTTGACCACGGTAGTCCGTTATCTCTACGAGCAGTTCTTCGTTGCTTCCAACCGGAACAGCAATCATTGGTGAGTCACCAACCTACTACTGAACCTAGTGGTCATTAGCGTGTTAATCCTCAAAAAGGCTTGTGAGCTTGCTTTGTTCTTTCTCAACAGTCCTTCTCCAATGAAGTTAGCCCTGTAGACCGTATTGACGTTCTCATCGGGCGGGGGAGGACTTTCAGGATCGCTAGGTGCCGAAGCGTCAGCAGCGACGATAATGGCAGTAGCGTCTGATATGGCAAAGTCTCCCTCATACCCGTATGGGATGAGGGAGACTCTGACCGTTGCTGCATCTACGCCAGAACCGGTTTTACTGTCTACGCCTGACGGCGTGATCTTGATTCTGACTACAGCATTATCTTCATATACAGCCACTAACCAGCCTTGATCGTGGCTGTGACCTTCTCCGTGTCACCTACAGCGAACGTGCGCGTAGCAGCCGTATCTGCTGCAACGTACAACTGACCGGCGTTAAGCGTAGTACCGTCAGTGATGACCCAAGAGTTAGCACCGTTGGGCGACGGGCCGGAACCAGTGAAGGCACCGAACGTGACCTGATCCGCCGTAGACGACTGACCACCGGTAGAGAACGTAGAGTCGAAAGTGCTCGTACCCCAGTCAATACCGGCCTGGTTGATCGACTTGGCGATATCCTGCCTAGCGTAACCAGCAGCCGTAGTCGAGCCAATCTCGTTAACGTTGGAACCGGACACGGTTGCCGACCAAACGGAACCGCGAGCCATGTTGGAACCCGAACCAACAACCGTGGTGCTTAGTGCCACTTTCCACGTTGCAGGCGGGGTAATCGAACCTGACGCACCAAGCACGTAGTCCGTGACAAGCTGCGACATGCGCTGGAACACGATAACTGCGTTGCACTCCCTGAGCGGGTCTTCGTTATCAAACAGCCCCACAGGGGTATCATCGGCGAAGTGCAAATGGCCGAATTCAGGACAGAAATCCGAGTCAATCACGCCGCCCACTCCTTTTCATCCAGTTCTCCGTCAGCTTCCATCTGATACTTAGACTCATGCGGAGCAGGGTTATCGACTGTTGCACTGGAAAGGCTACGAGTCATCTCAACCATCAAGCGACTGTCAACCCGACCATTCTTGCTGAGCGCCTTAACTGCTTCGGAAAGCTCCTTGTCGCTAACCATGAAGTCTTCTCCGAACGAGCCAGGATGCTCCTTGTACTTGAGAACTCTCTTAACGCGAACAGCAGGGGGAGAAGCAGGATCAGCCTGCAAAGACTTCTCGCCAGCCGTAGCGCGCCTGTGAGCCTCTCGGATGCCCTCAAGGGCTTCCTCATCCGAGTCGGCGTTCATAACACTACTGTCGCCGTTCTCGTAGATCAGCTCGTAATACATCAAGCCTCCTTTTTGACACCTACGACGAACTCTGTATCACTACACGAGATAGCGACGTTGAACGGGCCTTCGCCGAATTTGCCCCTTAACATCGTTTCGTATGTTAGATACATGAGTTCCTTAACTTGCCGTTTGTGGTTCTTAGGAACCGTAGCAAGTTCTTCGCGGAACATGCGCTCTGCCTGATCGACAAAGACACGTTCCAGTTCTACGACTGTTACTGCGTTTTCTTCACGTACCTTCGGCATCGTCCGTGGGCGCGCGTGAAGCAGCGAGAAGGGCACTATTAACCTCTTCGTGCTTCACGGTGTCAGTCAGTGGGATAATGCCAAAAGCGGCCAATTTCTCGGTAGCCTCCGGCAAGGCGAATAAACCACTCTCCTGCAACTGACGGTGCTGAGCCTCGCTATGAGTTCTAGCATGCCTCAGCCGCCAATCAGTACGCATACGCAGTGCTTCAACCTTATCCTGGGCTGTAGGTACGCCTAGCCGGTCAAGATCGGATTGAAACACTTTACCACAGATACCGCATCCAGCGTAGTTACATGTCGGATCGAACTGAAGGTTCGTAAGGTCATCCCGACCCGGCATGTTGGTTACGAGGACTAGGTGCGGTCTAGTCACTAACAGCGCCCTCGGTCTTAATCAGGTCACGAAGGAGCCTATCCATGTCATCGCTTTCCTTCGTGGTCTTGAGGACGTTGTTGTCGTGGACGTACTTCGCAACGTTAAAGCGGATCGCATCGGTATCAGCATGCTCCATGAGATACGCGAGCGTTTCGACCGCTGCGGCTTCTAGCTGCTGAAACCGCTTCTTAGCGTTGTCGAGGATCGTCTGCGTTTGTGCGTCGGTCAGAGAGAACTCAGCACGTCTAGCGGAGTAATACTCCTTAGCCGCTTCTTCGAGCGTAAGCGTCTTCTCGCCGTCGCCGGTGTCTTCCGGTGCGTTGTTCATAGTGGGGAGAGTACACGGCCTGTAGTGGGTAGTTCGATAAGCAGGAAAAGTCGATTTTGACCCCCGATAGATAGTTGGGGCTAAAACCACATGAGGCTCGCTGCCTGACATAGAGTTCCTCTTGTTGGTTAGGTGTTAGTTGATAGATAGGAGGTAGGGACGATGGGCACGGGACATAGGCTCGACACGGACGCTAGGGGCATCCCGGCGGTCACAGCTACCACGGTCAGGGCGACCGCTCCGTGGACTAGCAGCGGAACCAAGGTTAGGCGGGAACGCGCAGCTAGGCTCGCTAGGCTCCAGGCCGCAGGGCTAGACGGCACCGAATGGCATATGCCCCGCGCGGTGGTGCCCAAGGCTAACCCTCGCAGGCGCATGACCACTAACCAGGTCAAGGTCTATATCGACCCTAACCGGATTCAGAAGGCTATCGGACACCGCGACCACGACTACACGGTCAAGTAGGACAACCACCCACAGGAGGCATACGGCTAATGAGCGCTACAACCATCGTACACGCGATACTCGGCTTCATCGCGGTAGCATCGGCAATCTACTTGTACACGTAGGCGCTGGTTGGCCTACTAAGCGGATCGACCCACTGCGGCTAAGGCACAGTAGGCATAGCCCGGCAACGCAGGCATACCGCGCGATCCGCTTAGTTGACCAACCAGGCAACTGGAAATGTAAGGCGACCCTTACAGGAGGTGTAAGGCATACCTCAAAGCTAGGAACTTAGAGTAACTAGGGAGTATATCTGTAATCCCAATCCCTTAGAACTACATATCTACTCCCTAGCTCTACTAGTACTAGCTAAGTGCTAACATGCTTAGCGAAGTTAGCCAATGTAACGTGATTGCGAGCAGTACCGTAACTAACGGAGGGAGCGCAGCTAATGGACGTAACCATCCGAACGGAAGACGGCGTAACCCTAAAGGAAGGGGATCGGGCGTACAACTACTACGACATGAAGCCCGGTTACATCAAGCCGAACAGTATCACCATGCTACCGGATGCCTGGTTCGATTTCATTCACGACGACGGTAGCCGTGCTATCCTCAACGGTGCTCGCATCTGTTCAGTCGAGTACGCCAAGCGAAGGGGGTTTAAGGGAGCATGACCAGCAACGACGTAAACGTGTTCGTCGAGTGCGACGAGGCTACGTTTGAGAAGATTCTCGCCGAGGCTATGGTTGTCGGCGCGGATATTAGCCGAGCTAGCAGCACTCACGATAGACCACGCGCTACAGTCAAGAACGTGCGACTGTTCCTTGACGTAAGCCGCGACGGTAAGTGCCGAGCCTGGATGCACGACAGGTTCTTCAACAGAACCCTGCTACGCCTGGAAACTGAGAACAGTGCTATCCCTGAGAAAGGGAACTGACATGAGCCTAACGCTTGAAGAGGCTAAGCAGCTAAAGCCAGGGGATATCCTGCATGACGAGCGGGGTAAGCGTTGGAAGGTGAACGGACAAGTCAGGCGTTGGAAGCGTAGCCCTGATCGTATCTATATCCCACTGAAGCATGGGCTGTACGCATACGACAGTCTTACCGAGGCTAACTTCCCACTCGGTACATGCCACCTAGTCACGAAAGGGGAACCACAGTGAACCCGGATACACCACGCAGAACACGCACTGTTCCTATGAACCGTAACCGCAAGCGTTACAAGGTAACGTTCATCAGCGGTCTTGAAGGGCTGAAGTGCGAGATTACGGTACTCGCACACACCGAGGGTAACGCTGCTATCGCTACAGCAGGCATGCTCGCCAAGCCGGACGAGTGGAACTGCACCAAGATCGAGCAGGTGTAAGTCATGGTCAAGCACAGTTACGAGGTAGTCCCTAACGGATGGAAGCCGGGTGATAGCGAACGCAACCTACCGTTCCTCCCCTTCGTGATGGAGGTACCGGCTTGGGACAACACTGAACGTGAAGAGGCCAAGTCAGCGCGCCGGGCGTACTTCTCTGCCATGTCGCTGCTACGCAATCTAGAGCCGGAAGAGTGGCAACTGTTCGACTGGACTGAAAGCTTTGGCAGGGGTGCCGAGCGTGACATGTCCGGTAAGGTGAAAGCACCAGCGATCTAACACGCTACATAGCTAGCGTGTAGAGGATAGGCATACGCCCGGTACAGCTATTAGGGTGAGCCTTAGTCGCAAGACCCCGAATGCCTCAGTCCGACGGGACTGGCGTAGGGCCGGAAACGCCCCTATCCTCTACAGGCTAGCTAACATAGCTAGACTACATATCCTTTTGAAAGGAGGTGAACACAATGACAGCACTTACACCCGATAAGATCGCTGAGCTGCTTAGCAAGGGTCGTGCGCGTGGCGCATACGATCCCGTCATGGAGTCTTTCCTCACTTCCGGTGAGGCAGGCATCCAGGTCGAGGCTACCGGCGCGTTGGCTGGTAAGACTGGTAAGCAGATCAAGTCCGGTCTTGAGGCCGCTAAGAAGCGCACCAACGACAACGGCGTCCTCGTCCATGAGGGAGCGCAGAACGTCCGTGTCATCGAAGCCGACGATAACGTGTACCTCATCAACACGGCAGCGGTTACGGACGACAGCGAGTAGCAAGACTAGATACACTTGACAAACCCCGGCAAGTGTGCTAGACTTCTCAAGTGTGAGGGATACGGCATAAGCCTACTAGCGACGTTGGGCTGGACACCGGAGTACGCGTGAACACACCGCCTACGAAGTACCGGATACCGACATAGCAGGCGTTACGCGGTAGCACCGTATCCCTCACTAACCCCGGCAAGGAGGTTAACGTGGCAAGCACACACCAACTTCTCGCACAGACTTTTGGTGTCGATCCCTACCGAGCGGAAGCTTTCGAGCGTTTGCTCAGTAGCGCGACTGAACACCGTACCGACAGACAGCGTGCTGTCATTGCTTTCCAGGCTACGCAGAATCGCGGCGAGTGGCTGTTCGTACGCCGCCTGTGGCTGTTGAAGCGTGAAGCCTGGGTCAACGGGCTTTGCACTAACCAGCGCCGTTGGCAGGCTAGTGTGCCTAAGAACCCACGCAAGGGTAACCACCACGATTCATGGGCACTGCGTGAACAGTACATGCGATGCCACGGTAACTACCGCGACTACATGCCCTATGCACAGGAGGTACGCAATGAAGCCTAAGTGGTACGTCAAGATCGGTAGCAAGTTCGTGCCTCTTAAGCACAAGCCGAAAGGATGGAAACATGGGTAAGCGCAGGTTTGCAGTAACAGGCAGTGGCGGTACGCTTAAGACCGATGCGTCACGCTACGACAGTACGAGTGTCGAGTCACACACTAGGGGATGGAACCTCGGTATCCACGTTAAAGGTGAACCACTCCGGCCCGATGGAAAAGTCGATCCCAACTACGACCACTTCACTATCTCGGTTACAGGTGGTAGTTTTGCAGACCACCCGCGTCGGATCGTGTTGGACGTTTGGGAGGATAGCGAAGGTATCCACGTTGAGCCTAGCTACTGCCCATCAGTCATCGACCATTCACAACTAAGCAAGTGAAGCAGCTAGCAGTGGTAAAGCACCTAAAGTCTGGTTGGGTAATCATCAGACCACCAGTGAAGAAGAAAGAGAAGGAGGTTAAAGATGTATCTAGTAGTGAAGGTGCGTGATCTACCGACCGACTCGGTTGACTTGGTAGAACTGTGTAAGGCTATCGAGAAGGAGCATCCGATCGTTGAAGCGGCGGTTGTCATGCGTAACAACGCATACAAGACCGAGAGTGATTACTACGTGATGTCTGTTTACACTACTAAGCAGGATAAGCGACGGCTGGACGGTATCACGGAGAGTGAGAAGTATGGACACTCAGCAGACTGAAGCCCCGGCAGGAACCATCGCTGTCACGCATATGCGTAATGGCATAGCTAAGGTTCTTAGGGAGAACTGGCCTGCTCACCATGAGAACAACGCTCAGGTTAGAGCGGCTGCCACAGTGCATGTCCGTATCGCACTGGACTTTGCTAAGTGGTTCGTGAAGCATAACCCAGATTGGGAGCCTTACGACTGGCTCGACGCTTGTACACCCTACCCCGAAGTCTATCCGCTATCGGAACTTTGGGACGCAGAGAAGGAGGTTAGTGGCGATGTACGTTAGCGCGACTGAAGGTGACAACTACGGTACTTACAGTAACGGACTTGGCGACGATTGCGAAGTCCTCGTCAGGTGGGATAGGTACAAGACTTCCACGCTTGGTGGTACTACGTGGCCCATCGACGTTGAAGTGAACGGTAACGGCACCGAGGTTCATATGGCCTTTACGCTACGTGAGGCCGAAGAGATTGCTAGGGGTATCCTAGCCCTACTGGAACAGGAGGCAGTTGAACATGTCGCTTAGCCCGCAACAGATCGCTGACCTGACCCGTAAGGATGATATCCGGCTTGGGTCGCATAAGAGTAGGTGGCTGTCGCCTAGCGATGCCGAGCATTTGCTTGGTGCGATGCACCACGGTAACGTGCGAGTCATCCTCGCCGGAAAGCAGTTCACGGTTAAGTACGAAACGCGCGATAAGGTGTTCGTCAAGCCCACCACAGGGCCGATGGTGCCTTGCGGTTGGTACACGCGACAGCTTCTCAAGTCCATTGCAGCCAACGATTAACATAGCTGAGCGCATAAGGACTTTAACCGGAGACATAGAGCTAGACTTGACAACAGCCGTTGTATCCTATACACTGACGGGAGGATATGAACGGTTGAACGTGATAGACGGGAACGGAACAGAGATACGACATGAGACAGTTATCCACCCTAACGGAGAGTGCGAGGGTATGGGTATCTGCCGCTACTGTGGAAAGGAGGTGAAGCATGGCTAACGAGGCACTACATGAGAAGGTACGTGGTTTGCTCCGTAAGGCTGAGCAGACACCGTTTGAAGAGGAAGCAGCACTGTTCTTCAAGAAGGCGCAAGAGCTGGTAGTCAAGTACGCTATTGACGAAGAAGCTCTGTGGGCTAACGATCCTAGCCGACGTGAGGAAATCCACACCGAGACTGTCGAGATTAAGGATAAGCAGGCTGGCTCGCATTACCGCCGCATGATCCTTAGTCAGATCGCTACCAACAACAACTGTCGAGTGTGGTACACGCCTGGTAAGGATCAATCCACTGTGGCGGGGTATCCTAGTGACACCGTGTTCGTCATCATGCTTTACAGCAGCGTTATCTCGCATATGAACTTTAGCATGGCTAAGGCTATGGCGAGGTACACCGCTGAAGGTCGGTCAACCCGTACCTTCCGTAAGGACTTCACGGCTGGTTACTCCGATAGGATCGTTGACCGGCTGGTCGAGATGCGACGTGAGCAACTGGCTTACCTCCGCATGCAGGTCACTGACACTGGTAAGTCTACTGACCTCGTACTGCGGGATCGCTCCGCTAAGGTTGACGATTGGGTCAACAACAACTTCCGTCTTAGCACCGGTAGCTACCGAGATAGCGGTACCCGCGATCATACAGCTAGAGGCGCAGGCAACCTCGCTGGTGCTACCGCCGATCTTTCAGGTGGTAGGGGTCAGGGCGTTAGCGGCGGTCGCAAGGCGATTGGCCGATGACTGATACCACTACATACGAGAAGGCCGAACTGCTAGACTTCGATGGTTACGTTTACAGGTATCAGGTGCCTGTAGGTCGTAGCATGTGCGGAAACGGTTACCTTGATTGTCCTCTAGGTGGCAGTTATCACTGGCATTGTGGTAACTGCGGTGGTATCAGCGGTCAACAGGGTCACTACAGTAAACTGCCTGGTCAGAATGATTGGCAGTTTAACTGCCCAACACAGGAGCTTAGCAATGAAGCTCGATCCTGAAACTATCAAGGCTCTACTCGCTAAGCCTGAACGACAGCCGAGTACGCGAACACGCAAGGCTACGGATTACAACAGTGAAAGGACTATCGACAATTGGTTCGATATGAACCGTAAACTTGGTTCAGACATTAGTGGCGAGTGTACGGTTGAGGACTGTGTGAACCTTGAGGTTAAAGGGACACGCCACGCTGTCACGGTTGACGTGCCTATCAGTCCTATCCTCACTGTCAAGATGTGTAGGCGATGCTATGTCTCGGGGCGCAGGCAGGATGGATAACGTTAGTAGCGATAACATCTGTAAAATCGCTCTCCCTGATATTGACGAATTTTGCATAGTCGATATCGAAGACCAAGTTTTAGTGGCTGCTTTGAAATGGCATGCTGCTAAGGGTAGGAACACTACCTACGCTAGAGCGTATATCGGTGATGGTGCGTATATCTACATGCACCACCTACTGATGGGAACGCCGATAAGAGGATACGTGGTAGATCACATCGACGAGAACGGTTTGAACAATAGGCGGTCTAACCTGCGTGTCATCACTCATGGCGATAACATACGCAGAGCGTCCAAGACTTCAGGGGTATCGTTCCTTAAGCGGTTAAAGGCAAGACCGTGGAAAGCGGAAGTAAAGATCGACGGGGAGCGTTATCACGTAGGCTACTTTGCCACGGAAGAAGAGGCTATAGCAGCCAGAAACAGTTTTCTCGTAGAACGTGGTAAGGAGGTTAGTGGCCTTGACAAGTGACTCGGAATCTGCTAGTGTCCCGTCTACTTCACCGCACGAAGGAGCCGCACGTAAGTACTACGAAGTCCTCTTAACGGGTGCTAACGAAGAAGACATAGCTGGCACTCGTCTACAGGTTTTCAGGGGGTACTACGGAGAACAGTTCAAGCTAACGGGTCTACCGCAATCACAGTATCATCCCGCTAAACAGCTTCTTGAGTATAACGGGGTTATCGAAGTGATAGAGCGGTCGTGGCGTCGGACTCCGGGTGCAGTGGTCTTGCATCCAATGGCAGCAATGTTAAGGCCAGTCCCGAAACGAGCGAGAGACTTGACAGCTACGGAAGAGTTTGCTACTCTTCAGGAACGGATAGAGAGACTTGAAAATTTGGTAGGTGGCGTTCATCTGCCAAGTGTGCTACAAGAGATAGCACACCGCCTAGACGAGAGGGAGGCACCCAATGGCTAGGCAACGTAAGTCCACTACAACTACTACTGAGCCAAACAACGGAAGGGAGGGAAACAAAATGGCAGGAGTTC
>Ga0207669_10000059_pt1 | contig 54857 bp, 56 predicted proteins | sample KBSM33metaG_FD_184329 | JGI IMG/M metagenome (GOLD analysis project Ga0207669, IMG submission 184329) | Miscanthus rhizosphere microbial communities from Kellogg Biological Station, Michigan, USA - KBS M3-3 metaG (SPAdes) (version 2) | ecosystem: Host-associated > Plants > Roots > Rhizosphere >...
CTGGAGGCGAGCGCGATTCCGTTCGACGGCTCCACCGACATCGCGACGATCGTCGCCGAGCGTCATGCGCATGAGAAGATCGCCTGCGTCCTGGTCGACGAGGCGCAATTCCTGACCTCGCCGCAGGTCGATCAGCTCGCGCATCTCGCCGATGTGGTCGGGATTCCGGTGCTCGCTTACGGCCTGCGCACCGATTTTCAGGGGCAGCTGTTCCCCGGATCGGCGCGGCTGCTGGCGCTGGCCGATTCGCTGATCGAGCTCAAATCGGTATGCGAGTGCGGGCGCAAGGCGACGATGAACTTGCGCGTCGATGAGCAGGGCCGGGCGGTGGTCGAAGGCGCGCAGACCGAGATCGGCGGCAACGACCGCTATGTCGCTCTGTGCCGCAAGCATTTCGTCGCGGCGCGGCAAGCGGCGGGGCAATGAACACCACGCTCTATACGGTCGCGATCTGGCTGATCCCGTTGATCATCGCGATCGTGTTCCACGAGGTCGCGCACGGCTATGTCGCGCGCATGCTGGGCGACCAGACCGCGGCGGAACGCGGGCGGCTGACGCTCAATCCGATCCGCCATGTCGATCCGGTCGGGACCTTGCTGGTGCCGATGATGCTCGCGCTCGCCAATGCGCCGATCTTCGGCTGGGCGAAGCCGGTGCCGGTGGTGACCGCGAGGCTCAACCATCCGCGTCGCGACATGGCGCTGGTCGCGCTCGCCGGGCCTGGGATCAACCTCGTCATGGCGATTGTCGCTGCGGCCGCGCTCGGGCTGTGGAACCTGTGGGGCGGCGGGCTGCCGCAAGTCGGGGGCGGCAGGTTCGCGGTCGATAATCTCGCGAGTTTCCTGCGGATCAACGTCTTCCTGGCGATCTTCAACCTGCTGCCGGTACCGCCGTTCGACGGCGGGCACGTGATCGAGGCGCTCCTCCCGCGCCCACTCGCCGCGCAATATGGCAAGCTGAGCCGTTTCGGCTTTCCGGTGATGCTGTTCCTGCTGGTCATCCTGCCAATGCTACTCCCAGGTGCCAACGTCGTCGCGCGCGTCGTCGGACCTATCGTCTACGGCGTAAGGGGCGCGCTATTGTCGCTGTTCGGCCTGGTCTAACGCTTCAGCCGGAATTCAGCCTTGGCGTGGCAGGATCAAGGGTGACAGTCATTCACTTCGTCCTGGTTCTCGAAAGGCAAGGCACATGATCCGTACTCTGACGATCGCGATGCTGACGGCGGCAAGCCTGGCCGGCAGCGCCATCCCCGCCGCCGCCAAGCAGCAGGATCGCACCTGGCCCGCCGACAAATTGGGCAAGGAAACCAGCATCCCGTTCATCGGCACGATCGGGCTCTACAATTTCGAGGCCGATAGCGACCGCGGTGTCTGGCTGCAGGACCAGCAACGGCGCTGGTATTATGCCACCGTGGTTGGCCCGTGCACGGGGCTTCCCTTTGCTACCCGGATCGGCGTCGATACGCGGTTCGGCGGCAGCCAGCTCGATCGCACCGGCACATTGCTCGTCGACCGCCAGCGCTGCCATATCAACAGCCTGACCGCGAGCAACGGCCCGCCGCCCAAGGTGAAGAAGGCCAAGAAGAAGGGCTGACCCCAAGCCATCCGCACGCTAGGGCGCGCGGATGCATGGCTGGATCATCCTCGACAAACCGCTTGGCCTCGGCTCGACCCAGGCGGTGAGCGCGGTCAAGCGCGCGCTACGCCAGGGCGGCTATGGCAAGGCCAAGGTCGGGCATGGCGGGACGCTCGATCCGCTCGCCTCGGGCGTGCTGCCGGTGGCGATCGGCGAGGCGACCAAGCTCGCCGGGCGGATGCTCGATAGCGACAAGGTGTATGAGTTCACGATCGGGTTCGGGGTCGAGACCGATACGCTCGATGGCGAGGGTATTGCGATCGCGACAAGCGAGGTTCGGCCGACGCAGGCCGAGGTCGCAGCGGTGCTGCCGCGCTTCACCGGACCGATCGATCAGGTGCCGCCGGCCTATTCGGCGCTGAAGGTCGATGGCGAGCGGGCGTATGACTTGGCGCGGGCCGGGGAAGAGGTGGTGCTCGCGACGCGGTCGGTGACGGTGTTTTCTCTAGCCGTTGCCCCGGCGGAGGCCGGAGCCGCTGGAGTTGATGCGCTGACGTTGCCAGGTAACCCAGCGGCCCCTGCCTCCGCCGGGACGACGGCTGATGCCATCACCTTCACCGCCCACGTCTCCAAGGGCACCTATATCCGCAGCCTTGCCCGCGACATCGCACATGCCCTTGGCACGGTCGGCCACGTCACTTATCTCCGTCGCACCAAGGCCGGCCCGTTCGACCTCTCCCACGCGATATCGCTGGACAAATTGACCGAATCCGCTAATGCGCGGCGCCTTGAACAGATTCTCCTGCCATTGAGGGCGGGGCTGGACGACATCCCGGCTCTCTCCCTCGACCCCGACCAGGCAGGGGCGCTCCGACAGGGGCGCGTTCTGGTCGGGATTGCCGAAGACGATGGCCTTCACTTCGCAATGCTGGGCGAAACCCCGGTGGCGTTGGTGGAAGTCGAAAGCGGGGAAGCCCGTATCGTCCGCGGGTTCAATTGTTAGTCACGCGATGTCGAAGGAAACAGAATGTCGATTACCCCCGAGCGCAAAGAAGCAGTTATCAAGGACCATGCCCGTGGCGAAGGCGACACCGGCAGCCCCGAGGTCCAGGTCGCGATCCTGACCGACCGCATCAAGACGCTGACCGAGCATTTCAAGACCCACGCGAAGGACAATCACTCGCGCCGCGGTCTCTTGATGATGGTCAACAAGCGCCGCTCGCTGCTCGACTATCTGCGCAAATCGGATGGCGACCGTTATCTCGCCCTCATCGCGAAGCTCGGTCTTCGCAAGTAATTCAGGGACGGCGCCTCAGGGCGCCGTTTCGCTTATTCGGCCCCGTACAATTCGGTACGGGCCGGCGGCGGAACTCTCCGCCACCAGGACCTGAAGGCAGGTCCTCATTTGGGTTCCCATGAAAGCGTTACTTTCATGGGGTCCCTTCAGGCACCGGCAGGCATAGGGCCGCCGGACGAAGGAAATAGAATGTTCGATACCAAGAAGGTAAGCATCGAGTGGGGCGGCAAGACCCTCACGCTCGAAACGGGCAAGGTTGCCCGCCAGGCCGACGGCGCGGTGATCGCGACCCTCGGCGAGACCGTCGTGCTCTGCGCGGTCACGGCCGCCAAGTCGGTCAAGGAAGGGCAGGATTTCTTCCCGCTCACCGTCCATTATCAAGAGAAGTTCTCGTCCTCGGGTCGTATCCCGGGCGGCTTCTTCAAGCGCGAGCGTGGCGCCACCGAGCGCGAGACGCTGATCAGCCGTCTCACCGACCGCCCGATCCGCCCGCTCTTCCCCGAAGGCTTTTACAACGAGATCAACGTCATCGCCCAGGTGATGTCGTATGACGGCGAGAACGAGCCCGACATCCTGGCGATGATCGCCGCCTCGGCCGCGCTGACCATTTCGGGCGTGCCGTTCATGGGTCCGATCGGCGCCGCGCGCGTCGGCTACAAGGACGGCGAGTATCAGCTCAACCCGTCGGACGCCGAAGTGCTCGAAGGCGAGCTCGACCTGGTCGTCGCCGCTACCCACGACGCGGTGATGATGGTCGAATCCGAAGCCAAGGAGCTGTCGGAAGAAGTCATGCTGGGCGCGGTGATGTTCGCGCACCGTGCGTCGCAGGACGTCATCAAGGCGATCATCAAGCTGGCCGAGCAGTCGGCCAAGGAGCCTTGGGAGCTCAAGACCGGCGACGACAATTCGGCGATCAAGGCCGAGCTGAAGAAGCTGATCGGCAAGGACATCGACGCGGCCTACAAGCTGGTCGACAAGTCGGCCCGCTCGAACGCGCTCAACGAAGCCCGCGCGACCGCCAAGGCCGCGATGGCCGACAAGGCGCCGCAAGAGCAGATGGTCGCGATGAAGCTGGTCAAGAAGCTCGAGGCGGAAATCGTCCGCGGCGCGATCCTCAAGACTGGCCGCCGCATCGACGGCCGCGACACCAAGACGGTCCGTCCGATCGAGGCGGAAGTCCACTTCCTGCCGCGCGCGCACGGCTCGGCCTTGTTTACGCGTGGCGAGACGCAGACCATCGCGACGACGACCCTGGGCACCAAGGACGCCGAGCAGATGATCGATGGGCTGGGTGGCCTGAGCTACCAGCACTTCATGCTGCACTATAACTTCCCGCCTTATTCGGTCGGCGAAGTCGGCCGCTTCGGGGCGCCCAGCCGCCGCGACATCGGCCATGGCAAGCTCGCCTGGCGCGCGCTGCACGCGGTGCTGCCGTCGAAGGAAGAGTTCCCCTACACGATCCGCGTCACCAGCGACATCACCGAGTCGAACGGCTCGTCCTCGATGGCGACGGTGTGCGGCGGCTCGCTCAGCCTGATGGACGCCGGCGTGCCGATCAAGCGCCCGGTGTCGGGCATTGCGATGGGCCTGATCCTAGAAGGCAAGGACTTCGCCGTCCTGTCGGACATCCTGGGCGACGAGGATCACCTCGGCGACATGGACTTCAAGGTGGCTGGCACCTCGGAAGGCATCACCAGCCTTCAGATGGACATCAAGATCGCCGGCATCACCGAGGAGATCATGAAGGTCGCTTTGGCGCAGGCCAATGAAGGCCGCGCGCACATCCTGGGCGAAATGGCCAAGGCGCTCGACCACACCCGCTCGGAACTGTCGGCGCACGCGCCGCGGATCGAGACGTTCACGATCGACAAGACCAAGATCCGTGACGTCATCGGCACGGGCGGCAAGGTCATCCGCGAGATCGTCGCCACCACCGGTGCCAAGGTCGACATCGACGACGAGGGCGTGATCAAGGTGTCGTCGTCCGACGTCAGCCAGATCGAAGCCGCGATCAACTGGATCAAGGGCATCGTCGAGGAGCCCGAGGTCGGCAAGGTCTATAACGGCAAGGTCGTCAACATCGTCGACTTCGGCGCGTTCGTGAACTTCATGGGCGGCAAGGACGGTCTCGTCCACGTGTCGGAAATGAAGAACGAGCGGGTCGAGAAGCCGGGCGACGTCGTTTCCGAAGGCCAGGAAGTCAAGGTCAAGGTCCTCGAGATCGATCCGCGCGGCAAGGTCCGCCTGTCGATGCGCGTCGTCGATCAGGAAACCGGCGCCGAGCTGGAAGACACGCGCCCCCCGCGCGAGCCGCGCGAAGGCGGCCGTGACCGCGGTCCGCGCAGCGGCGGCGGCGATCGTGGCGGTGACCGTGGTCCGCGCCGTGACGGCGGCGATCGCGGCCCGCGTCGCGACCGCGGCCCCGATCGTGGCGGCGACCGCGGCCCGCGCCGCGAGCGCAGCGAAGGCGGCAAGGACGAAGGCCCCGAACCCGAATTCGCGCCGGCGTTCCTGACCGAGCGCAACGACGACTGAGCTTTTCGCGGAAAAGCGGCTACCGCTTTTCCGCAAAGGCGATAGGACGACCAAAGGCATAACACCGGGAAAGCCGGGGAGGATGAAGCGGCTCGGGAGCAATTCCCGGGCCGCTTTGCCATTTGGGCCGGAGTGATTTTAATCGGCCATCATGAATAGCGGCTAATGCCTCATTGCAGACAACTAGGACCGATCGGACGGTGCTCGAGAGCTGTCGTGCGGCAAAGTCTTTCCCGCAGAAACCTAGTCGATCATCATTTCCACGGTATCGTGGGGGTAGAGTACGAATTCACGGTAGAGCCGAAAATGTGCAGTCTCTTCGAGAGTCGTGGCGCGAAGACCGAACCTTTCGAGCTGCCAGAGGGCTGCGTCAGGTAACGCCATCAGGATGGGGGAGTGCGTCGCCATAATGACCTGGCAGTTGTTGGCGCGCTGCATGGAACGAAGCAGTTTGAGAAATTCAAACTGCTTCGCCGGGGATAAGGCGGACTCCGGCTCGTCCAAGATGAAAAGCCCTTGTTCAGCCAAACGCTCTTGGAAGAAGCTGAGAAATCCTTCGCCATGGGATGCGCGGAGGTAGCCGGCGCGCGTTGAACCCACTTCATCGAGATACCGTGCGACTGAAAAGAAAGTTTCTGCTCTGAAAAACCAACCACGCCTCACTTGTGGCAGCCATGCCGCCTTTAGAAGCTGTCCCAGGCGGGCAGCGTCTTCGCCCGAGGCAGCCGATTGTTCGACGGCGCGCATGCCTTGTGCGCCTCCGCTATCGCTGAAACCGGCCATGGTGGCGATCGCTTCCAATAGAGTCGATTTGCCGGAGCCGTTTTCACCCACGATGATGGTGACAGGCTTCTCGAACGTGATGTCAAAGCCCCCACTGTGGATGATCGGGAGCGACAAGGGATAGCTATCCCAATCCGACTCCATCTTCACTGCATCCCCAGGCAGCCAAACTCGTTTCAGAAAGGGGGGAGGGAGCGAAGTAGTTCGTGCCTTGCGGCTCATTGGGTTCCCCACACCACGTCTTACTCCACGGGCTTATCCCTAAAGCTGACTGGAAGAAAACCGCCAATGCCGGTCATTCCATGTGTTGCCGCTGAGAACTGAGGATTGACGCCGCTCACGGCATGGGCAATACTTCGCTACATGGTGAAGTATCAGTCTTCCGCGATCGATCGCACCTTTTCCGCGCTCGCCGATCCGACGCGGCGGCATATCCTGTTGCGGCTGAAGGACGAGCCCGGCCTGTCGGTGAGTGAGCTCGCCCGGCCCCTGTCGCTCAAGCTTCCCGGGATGATGAAGCATCTCGACGTGCTGTCCGACGCGGGGCTGATCACCCGCGCCAAGACCGGGCGCATTGTGTCGGTCAATCTGTCGGTCGCGCCGATGCAGGAGGCGATGGAATGGCTCCAACGCTATGAACGTCTCTGGACGGTGAGCATCGATCGGCTCGTGGCGTTCGTCGAAAAGGACGGCGAATGACGAGCAGTCTCCCGAGCGTGACCATCGTCCGCCGCATCAAGGCGTCGCCGGCCAAGGTGTGGGCGGCGATCACCAAGCCCGATCAGATGATCCAATGGTGGGGCCCCGATGGCGGGCCGACGCTGCGTGCCGACGTCGATGTCCGCCCCGGCGGCCGGTTCAGCGTGGTCTTCCGCTTGCTCAACGGCGACGAGCACAATCCGACCGGAATCTACCGGGAAGTGATCCCCGAGCAAAAGCTGACCTTCACCTGGGATCTGCCCGGCGAGCGCGAATCATTGGTCACCTTCCTGCTCAAGCCGATCGATGGTGGCACCGAACTGACCTTGCGTCACGAGCATCTTCCCGACGAAGCCGAACGCCAAAGCCACGAGCAAGGCTGGAGCGGCCTGCTCGACAAATTACCCCTGTTCCTTGGAGCTTGATGACATGGGCGACCTGACCCTCTTCACCTACGACTGGGTTCCGGGGCCGCCGCGCGGCTTTGTCCGCGATTTGCGCGTGCGCTGGGCGCTGGAAGAGGCCGGTCTGCCCTATCGCGTCGCGAGCGTGCCGTTCAAAGATCGCGGGCCCGAGCATTTCGCGCATCAGCCGTTCGGCCAGGTACCGTGGCTGACCGATGGCGACCTGTCGATCTTCGAGAGTGGCGCCATCCTGCTTCATCTCGGCGAATTGAGCGACACATTGATGCCGACCGACGTTCAGGGGCAAAGCGACACCAAGGAATGGCTGTTCGCGTCGCTCGCCTCGGTCGAGGCCGCGAGCCAACCCTGGTCCTTCTTCATGTTCTCGGGCGATGCCGGCGAGAATCCGATCAAGAAGTTTTTCGACGACTTCCTCGAGGCCCGGCTCAAGCATATGGAAACAGTGCTGGGCGAAAGCGACTGGCTGGTCGGGACTTTCTCCATCGCCGACATCCTGATGTCCGATGTGCTGCGGCTGGTCGACCGGTTCGACGGGCTGGCGGAATACCCAGCCTGCCGTGCCTATGTCGCGCGCGCCACCGCGCGGCCGGCCTTCGCCAAGGCCCATGCCGACCAGATGGCGCATTTCGCCGCGGCGGATTGAGAGGGCGGTCTGGCATTTCCTTTCCCACCGGATGCATCAGGTCAGGCGCCAGATCACACACAGGATGGTGACAAGCACCACAGGCGCCGCGGCGACAAGCACGCGATTCCGGCTCGGCCACGCGCCGCCCGCCATATCGGCTCCAGCGATCAGCGCGGCGATCAGCACCGCGAGCATCGTCCAGAGGTGATAGCGCAGCTCGCACGCCACGCTCGCGGGCAGATAGCCTAGCCCGTAGAGCAAGCCGGACAGCGCCAGCGGGATGACCAGCCGCCGCGACGGCAAGCCGGGCGCGACGACAAGCAGGCCGAGCGCCAACGCCATCCACCAGACCGGCCAGCCCAACGGCGTATGCGCCGACCAGCGCGCGCCGCGATCGAGCCAGGTCAGCACCGGATTGGGCGTGAGGCGGAAACCCCAGTCGTTGGGCGGGATCTGGCCCATGACCGGGCGTTCGACCTCGTCATGGACGAGGAAGCGGATGTTGATGTTGAAATGCGTCAGGCGATGCTCGGCATAAGCAACCGGATGCGCCAGCACCGCGTCGAGCCAGTGACGATATGGGCTCTCGCCGCTCTGCTTGAACACATCGTCCATCGCGTCGAACCCGAGCGGGCACGGATCGGGCACCCACCAGCTATAGGAATCCCAGCGCTCGGGTTTGTAGCAATGGCGATTGACCGCGACCGGATCGTCGACGTCATCGTCCGCGGGAAAGGCGTCGACCCCGCTAAACCGGGTGATGCCGCCGAGATCGAAGATGACCAGCGATAGCCCGACGCCACTGGGCTTGGCGCCGACCGCGCGGTTGGCGAGCGGCAGCGCGGCGGCGATGACTGCCGCGCAAATCAGTAGCGCCGCGCCGAACCGCACCCGCGTCGCGCGCCACGACGCCGGCAGCAGCGCGATCGCCAGCGGCAGGCAGGCGGGCAGGGCGTTGAAACGCAGCGTCGCCGCGCAGACGATCAGCGCTAGCGCGATCACGCGGGCGACCGGTCGACCGCGCGTCGGGATCACGACCAGGACCGCGCTCGCCGCGAGCGATAGCGCGGCCATCAAACTGTCCTTGATAATCTCCGCCATCAGCACGACCGGGAGTGGCAGGAGCGAGGCGATCGCGAACGCAATGGCGAGCCGCCGCCGGCCCGCGCGCGCTGCCCAGACGACCAACCCGGCGAACGCCGCCCAATAGAGCGCGAGTTGGATCGCCAGCATCGGCGCCGGTCCGTGGGCAATCGGCAAGAGTTGCCGCCACAGCCATTCCATCGCTGGCGGGTGCCAGTCGTCGAAATCGCCGCTCAGTGCCTGGCCATATTGGCGGATCGAGTCCCAGGTCATCAGCCCGGGCGCATAGGCATAGGCCTGCGCCGCGCAGGCGAGCGCCATCGCCAGCAGCAAGGCCGCGATCAGTCGATAGTCGGTCCAGCGGATCGGCACGCGTCCCGTCTGCGCCGATCGACGGCGCCGAGGCAAGCGCGGTTGCGATCAGTCGCGGAAGCCCGGGTCGATCCGGTCGAGCTTCCTCAGCAACGCCGGCCAGGCGAGACGTTCGGCCGCCATCGCCATGCCTGCCGGCGGAGTCTGACCCTTGACCTTGTCCTCCGTGCCCTGGGGCGGGTTGTAGAGATGATCATAGCCCGCCGACAGCATCATCACCTGCGCCTGGCACGCGCGTTCGAGGAAATAGAGCCGCAGGAAGCAATCGCCGACGGTCTTGCCCACGGCGAGCGTGCCGTGATTGCGCAGGATCATCGCATGCTTGTCGCCCAGATCCTGGACCAGCCGTTCGCGCTCGTCGAGGTCGGTCGCGATGCCTTCATAGTCATGGTATGCGACATTGTGCTTGGCGATCATCGCCGTCTGGGTGTGCGGCAACAGGCCGAATTCCATCGCCGACACCGCCTGGCCGTGCGGAGTGTGCAGATGCATCACCGCTGCCGCATCGTCGCGCGCCATGTGGATCGCCGAATGGATGGTGAAGCCCGCCGGATTGACCGGATGCTCGGACTTGCCGACCGGATTGCCTTCGACATCGATCTTGACCAGGCTCGACGCCGTGATCTCCTCGAACATCATGTCATAGGGGTTGATCAGGAAATGATGTTCCGGCCCCGGCACGCGTGCCGAGAGATGGGTGAAGATGAGGTCGTCCCAGCCGTACAGCGCGACCAGCCGATAGGCGGCGGCGAGATCGACCCGCGCTTCCCATTCGCCCGGGGCCATGCCGGTATCCTCGACTTGTGCCAATGTCGCCATGTCAGCCTCTCCGATTCCGTTCGGCCGAACCTAGCTCGGCGAGCGCAATCGAACAATGGGTATGGTGCGGACCGGAGTCGGCCGCGGAATAATGCGCTACCTCTCTCGAATCTGTAACATTCCCCCGGCAAGCAGCCGGCGACAGCGGGAGAAGCGACATGGCGGGACGGTGGATGGTCGGAGCGGCGGCGCTGCTCGGCTTGGGGTTCGCCCTGGGCGCGTCGGCGCCCGCGCAGCCGACGGCGGGTGCGCTGACGGTCGACCGTGTCGTGGTGATGATGCGCCACGGCGTCCGCCCGCCGACCAAGAACCCCGCCATGCCCGCAAAATATGCCGCCGATGCCTGGCCGGGCTGGTCGGTCAATCCGGGCTGGCTGACCCAGCATGGCGCGCAGGCCGTCGCGGCGATCGGCGCCGCCGACCGCGCTTTCTACATGCGCGCCGGATTGTTCGCGCGCGGCTGTCCCGATGCCGCGATGATCGCCGACAGCGACCAGCGGACGATTGCCACTGGCCAGGCCTATGCCGGCACGCTGGCGCCGGGCTGCACCTTGGCGATCGACCATCAGCCACAGGGTGCCGACGATGCACGTTTTTCGGCGATCGAGCAGGGCCTGGGCACAGTCGACGCGCCTGCCGCCAACGCGGCCATGGCCAAGGCGATCGGGCCGGGCGGGATCGCCGCGGTCGAGGCGCGGATGCGGCCGCTGCTTAACCGGCTCGACGCGATCCTGTGCGCGAAGAAGCCGGTCTGCGGAGTCGGGGTGGAGAAAAGCGCGATCGCGCCCGCCGCGTCGAACAGGCGTCCCGATCTGACCGGTGCGCTCGATCGCGCCTCGACGGCTGCGCAGATCCTGTTGCTCGAATATGCCGACGGCAAGCCAATGCGCGAGGTCGGCTGGGGCCGCGCGACGGCGGCGGACATCACGGCTCTGTCCGAGTTCCACGCGCTCGAATTCGCCATCCTGGCGCGACCCCGGCCGATCGCCGCCGCCAACATGGCCGGGCTGACCTCGCCGGTCCTGCGGGCAATGGCAGGCGAGGGCCCGAAGCTGCTGATGATTTCCGGCCACGACACCAATGTCGCCAATCTCGGCGGGATGCTGGGCCTGCATTGGCGCGTGCCGGGTTTCGCCGCCGACGATCCCGCGCCGGGCGGAGCGATCATCCTGGAGCGGCTGAAGGACGCTGGCGGTAACGCTTATGTCCGTGCCTATTACCGGGCCCAGACGCTCGATCAGCTCCGCGCCGGGGCCGCGCCGGGCTATCGCCAAATACTGCCGATCGCCGGATGCAGCGCGCGGGGCGTCGCCGGACTGTGCACCTTGGCGCAGTTCCAGAAGGCGATGTCGGAGAAATAGGGGGTTAGTGGGGAGCTTCTGTTGCCCGGTGCTCCCCGTACCGCTGGAATCCGCTTCTGTTGCCCGGTGCGGTCCAACCGCGCATTTTAGAATAACCTTAAGCCGTTAGGCCTTGGGGTTACGCCGCAATAGCGAGTGCTTCGTTATCGTTGGCACTTGTGTAATGAGCCGTCACAGTGGCCCGTTCTGAGCGAACGTCGGCGCTTTTCAACACACGTCGATCCTGGTTCGGCCCCGTCAGAAACGGTGTCCAGATCCACCACCATTTCTGGTGGAGCCGCCGGGTACTGCCCCCGGGTCCGCTGCGTCTATTGCACGCCATCATTTATCGCCATAGCCGGCGAACCGGCACGCTCAATATAGGGACTGTGCGCTTAAAGGAAAGTGGTGCCGTCGATCCGCTCGTGCGGATGTTGAACGCCGACGAACGCCCACCACCGCCAAAACCACCAAAAAACGTGCATTTTCGCCAGTTTTGCGAGGGTTTCGCCTTTCGGTCGCCACATTATCAGGTAATAAGGTTACCTATTATGTTGACGCAGCGTTCCCGTTACGCGCTTCGCGCGATGCTCTATCTGGCTGAGGCGCCTGCTGGCGGCCCCCCGATCCCGATGAACCGGATCGCCGAACATGCCAACGTCCCGCGCAAGTTCCTCGAACTGATCCTGGCCGATCTGCGCGAGGCAGGATTCCTCCACAGCCATCGCGGCAAGACCGGCGGCTACTGCCTGTCGCGCCCGACCCATCTGATCTCGCTGGGGGAGATCATCCGCGTGATCGAGGGACCGCTCGCGCTCGTCCCGTGCGTCAGCCGCACCGCCTATCGCCGCTGCGCCGATTGCAAGGACGAATCCGCCTGCGCGATCCGCCATGCCATGGCGCGCGTCCGCGACGAGACTGCGCGTATCCTCGACGGTACCAGTCTGGCCGATGCGGCCAGCGAGGATCTCGCGGCGGCTTGAACGGGCGAGTTCCCCTCCCGCCTGCGGGAGGGGTTAGGGGAGGGCTTATTCACTGCCCCCCGACACGCCCTCCCCCAGCCCCTCCCGCCTGCGGGAGGGGAGTTTAAGGTCTAAGCCCCCTTGCGCGCGCGCAATTCGTCGCGGATCTCGCGCAGCAGCACGACATCGGCGGGATCCGCCGGCGCGGCTTCCTCTGGCTTGGGCGCGACGCGGTTCACCGCGCGGACCAGCAGGAAGATGATGAACGCGACGATCAGGAAATTGACCGCGGCGGTGACGAACTCGCCATAGCCGAACAAGGCGACGCCAGCCTTTTTGAGCGCGGCGTAGTCGGTCGAGCCGGCCAACGCCGGCGGCACCTTTTCGGGCGACAGGATGATGAAATGGCTCGAGAAGTCGAGCCCGCCGAATATTTTGCCGATGAGCGGCATGATGAGGTCGTCGGTCAGCGAGGTGACGATCTTGCCGAATGCCGCGCCGATGATCACCGCGACCGCCAGATCGAGCACATTGCCGCGGGCGATGAACGCCTTGAATTCCTTGAACATGATCAAGCCCCTTTCGCTGTATCAGCCCGGCACAGCCTAAGGCCGGTTCGCATGGATGCAAGCGGCAGCCGTTGCGCTCGCGCAACCGAATCCGCTTCACGACGGCGCCGGGCGTCACTACATTGCGCCACGCAAGGGGCACTGGAGGATATCTCGATGAAGTTTCGTGCGATGATCGTGCTGGCCGCCATGGCAATGCTGTCGGCTTGCGGGATCAACTCCGTCCCCACCGCCGAGGAAAATGCCAAGGCGCGCTGGGCCGATGTCCAGGCCGCCTATCAGCGCCGCGCCGACACCATTCCCAATGTGGTGGCATCGGTGAAGGGCAGCGCCGCATCCGAAGGCAAGATCCTGACCGACGTGATCAACGCGCGGGCCAATGCGACGCGCGTCCAGGTCAATGCCACCGACCTGACCGATCCGGCCAAGGTCGCGAGCTTCCAGGCCGCGCAGAACCAATTGGGTTCCTCGCTCGGCCGCTTGCTGGCGACGGTCGAGGCCTATCCCGACCTCAAGAGTCAGGAGAATTTCCGTTCGCTGATTACCGAGATCGAGGGCAGCAACAACCGCATCACGATCGCGATCCGCGACTATAACACCGCGGTCCAGGCGTATAACACGCGCATCCGCACCTTCCCCGACGCGGTCGGCGCCAAGATCTTCTACGGCGCCAAGCCGATGGTCCCGTTCCAGGCGCAGCCAGGCGCCGAGACCAACCCGACGGTCGATTTCGGCAACACGAACTGAGCGGCGTGATCATTGCGCATCCGCTGCCGGGAGAGTCCGGATGAAGACGCTCCGCGCCTTGCTGCTGGTTCTGGCGCTGCTGATCGTGCCCCAGCTCGCCGCCGCGCAGACCTTTCCGCCGCTGTCGGGGCGGGTGGTGGACGCCGCCAACCTGCTCAGCCCCGCGCAGAAGCAGCAACTCGAGGCGTTGTCGACCGATGTCGGTAATGTCGCGCAACGCCAGTTCGTGGTGGCGACGATCCCCGATCTGCAGGGCTATCCGATCGAGGATTACGGCTACAAGCTCGGCCGCGAATGGAAGATCGGGCAAAAGGATGCCAATAACGGCATCATCCTGATCGTCGCGCCCAATGAGCGCAAAGTACGGATCGAGGTCGGCTATGGCCTTGAGCCGATCATGACCGACGCCTTGTCGCAATCGATCATCGACCAGCAGATCCTGCCCAAGTTCCGCGCCGGCGACATGGCGGGCGGTATAATCGCGGGTGCGCAGGCGATCGCCGAGCAAATGAAGGCGCCGCCCGAAGCCGCCGAGGCGCGGGTCAAGGCGGCCGCCGCCGCACCGCAGGCGGTGCGGTCGTCAGGCTCGTCATCGGATGGCTTCATCGCGATCTTCTGGATCGTCATCGTCCTGTTCTTCGTGCTGCCGATCATCTTTCGCGGCGCGCGCGGCCGGAAATATCGCGGCGGACGCGGGCCGGTGGTGCTGTGGGGGCCGGGCTTGGGCGGCGGCTGGGGCAGCGGATCGTCGTCGAGCGGCTGGAGCAGCGGCGGCAGCGACTGGGGCGGCGGTGGCGGCGGCTTTTCGGGCGGCGGCGGGTCGTTCGGCGGCGGCGGCGCGTCGGGGAGCTGGTGATGCGCGGACCGATCCTGACCCCGGCCGAACGCGAGCAGGTGACCCAGGCGGTCATCGCGGCCGAAGCCGGCACCGACGCCGAGATCGTCACGATCGTGGCGCCGCGATCGGACCCCTATCACGATATCGGCCTCAACCTCGGCATCGTCGCGATGCTGTTGGTGGCGGGGATCGCCGCACTCAATCCCACCGCGATCGAGGACAAGATCGCCTGGTTCCAGAATGGCTGGCAGGGCGGGGTCAATCTGGGTCGGTCGTTCTTCGCGCTGATGGTGGTCGAGGCGATCGTGTTCCTGCTGGTGCGCGGCGCGCTCTATTGGTCGCCGCTAAGGCTGGCGCTGACGCCCAAGGCGGTGCGGTCGCGCCGCGTGCGGCGGCGCGCGATCCAGTATTTCAAGGTCGGTGCCGAACGCCGCACCGCCGCGCGCATCGGGGTGCTGCTCTACCTTTCGCTCGATGAGCGGCTGGCCGAGATCGTCGCCGACGAAGCGATCCATGCCAAGGTGCCGCCTGAACGCTGGGGCGCGGCGATGGCCGCGCTGATCGACCGGGTGCGCGCCGGGCATCCCGGCGATGGCATGGCCGCTGCGGTGACCGCGATCGGCGCCATCGTCGCCGAGCATTTCCCCAAGACGGAAAGCGATGTGAACGAACTCCCCGACCGGCTGATCGAATTGTGAGCGTCACCGACGCGGACGCGGTCGAGGAAACCGTCTGGAAAGGCCGTTTTCTCGAAATGAAGAAACGCGGCCGATGGGAATATGTCGGGCGCGTCGGCGGCATCCAGGCCGCGGTGGTCATCGCGATAGACGCTGATGAAAAAGGTAGGGGCCACGTGATACTGGTCGAGCAATATCGCGTGCCGCTGGGGCGCCCGTGCCTTGAACTGCCTGCCGGACTGGTCGGCGACGAGGACGAAGGCGAGACAGTCGAAATGTCCGCCGCGCGCGAGCTGGAGGAAGAAACCGGCTATCGCCCCGCGACATGCACCTCTTTGGGGACCTTCTACGCCTCACCCGGCATGGTCAGCGAGTGCTTCACCTTGGTCCGCGCCGAAGGGCTGACGCGGGTGAGCGAGGGTGGCGGGACGGCGGACGAGAACATCACCGTTCACCGCGTGCCCCTGGTGACGATAGCCGACTTCATCGCCGAGCGCCGCGCCGCGGGAGTGGCGATCGACGTCAAGCTGTTGACGCTGCTTGGGCCGTCGCTGCTTTCCGGTCGGGCTTAGATTTATAAAAAGCAGACTGTCGGCAGGCGACCCAAGGCCGGTCATTGACACGCAAATAGCAACACCCAGTGAGCAGCCGAAGTTCGATGCTCAGTCGTAGTCTGCATCTGGCATGCCCACACCACCACCCCCACGATGTGGTCTTCGGTAATACCCTGCTGGGGCATCGGGAACGCGAGAGGTGCATTCCGCCGAACAGCTATGGATCAGCAGTGGCACAATGTCCGTAGCGATCCGCTGTGTGGTCCAGAGCACCTGAATCGCGTGCTTATCGAACGGTCGATCACAGACGCTGCACGTCTGCGGCATGAGAGTTTCAACTGGACCGGATAGCCTCGGAAAGGGCAGTCGGGTCTTGGCGTTTCCGTAAAGCGCTCGGGTGCTGATCCTAGTTTCTCTTAGCCCAGAGCAGCGGGTAATCTCGTAGGGAAGCCAGTGGAGGGAATAAGACGTGTAGAGATCGAGACTGGCCAACGTCGTAAGACGACCAATTTCTGGCGGCAACCGTCGCAAATGGCTTCCATACAGGAGCAGACTGCTCACCTGCGGCAGGCTAGCTATGCTGGACGGCAACGTGATCACCGTTGCCCACTGATCAGCGGGTATCTCAGCCGACGGCTCGAACTGGGTGGCTGATGCTGCACTCTCCCTGTCGATGATCTGTAGAAGAAGCCGCCACCCCGGCACATCATTTTGCGGCTCCGCATGCAAGTTCGGAACGCTCGGACTGCCCTTCTTTGTGCGAGACGCTAAGCACGCGCAGTGCCCGCCTCGCTCGACTCGCTCGGCTGCGGCCAAGGTGGTGCTATCAACCGAGAACAATACCGGCGACCTCCCCCCATAAGGCTTTCCTAAAATACGCCTGATCAGCTTCATGCCGGCCTCACATAGTCAATCGTGAGTCCGCTTCTACTCAACGCTCTCTTCAAAGCCGATAGGAGCTTCCCACCCAGTTTTGCCGCTCGGCCCGCATGCCGATAGCGGTCATTCGTGGGTGAGAGAGTTGGCGATTTTCTGTACCTGGTTTCGGACAGCACCCGTTACATCGTGTTCCTGGCGGCCCACCGCGATTTACCAGGCCCCGTGCCCGGTGATGCCTTGCCGATATTCGGCGATCCGGCGGGCGGTCGCGGGGGAGAGCGCGGCGGGCAGCTCTTCCAGCGCGAACCAGCCGGCTTCCGCTATTTCGGCGAGGTCGGTGCGGCGCAATTCGGCGCTCGCATCGGGGCCGGCATGCGCGACGAAAATGACGATATGGTCGTCCTTGCCCTCGCGCCGGCTATGATAGACGCCCAGGACGCGCTCGATCCTGGCGTCGGTCACGCCCACTTCTTCCGCCATCTCGCGGAATAAAGCGGCGTCGATACTCTCGCCCTTTTTCACGCCGCCGCCGGGCAGATACCAGTGATCCATATAGGTGTGGCGGACCAGCGCGATGCGGCCGTCCCGATCGAGCAGGATGGCACGAACCCCGACCGTCCGCGGCTTGGTGATCCGCCACACGGTCCGCGCTGCCTTGCCGACCAGCCGATGCGTCCACGCCATCCCCGGTCTCCTTCGCGCAGACGCCGGGTTGCGGCGCGCATTTACCGATGCACCTAATCGAACAGGATCGGGCATGCATGGTGGCGCACCGATCGTGCAAATTCCACCCCTCGGTAAACGGACGCCGCAACTCGACAATCGGTACCTCTTATTCGGCCTCCGAGGCGCCGCCAATCGCCGACGGGTCCATCCACATGATCTCCCAGACATAGCCGTCGAGATCCTCGACATGCCGGTTGTACATGAACCCCAGGTCCTGCGCGGGGTTGGGATCGGCGGTGCCGCCCGCCGCCACGGCGCGAGTCACGAGCGCATCCACTTCATCCCGGCTGTCCGCCGACAGCGCGAGCAGCAAGGGGCTGGAAGCGTGCGCGTCAGCGATCGGACGCTTGGTGAATTCGCCATAATGCGCATGGGTGAGAAGCATGACGAAGATCGTATCCGAGAACATGAGGGACGTCGAAGTTTCACCGGAAAACTGTGGGTTAACCGTACCACCCAGCGCGACGTAAAAGGCGGTCGAGGCCGCCAGATCGCGCACGGGGAGGTTTACGAAAATCATTTTGGGCATGGTTTGCTCCGATGTCAGCCTGCATCCGGTACTAGACCGACTAGTACTGAACGCGAACTAGCATTCGACTACGGTACTGTCTAGTACCGGATCGACGAGGGCCTATGAAAATTGACGGCGAGACGAGATCCGAACGCAAGGAGCGCGACATCATCCTGGCGGCGACGGCCACCTTCATCAGCAAAGGCTATGACGGCACCAGCATGGAGGAGATCGCCACCAGGGCGGCCGTCTCCAAACAGACGATCTACAAGCACTTCACCGACAAGGAGACATTGTTCGGAGAGGTTGTCCGCTCGACCGCGGCCGGGGCGAACGACATCGTCGAGTCGGTGACGACCTTACTGTCCGACACCAAATTCCGGCAGGGCGGCCTTGCCGAGCTCGGCAGGCTCGTGGTGACGACATTGCTGGACGACGAGTTGGTGAAACTCCGGCGCCTGATTATCGCCAATGCCGATCGGATGCCGAGCCTCGGCCGCGATTGGTACGAGAAGGGCTTCGAGCGAATGCTCGGCACGATGGCGTCCTGCTTTCGAACCCTGTCGGCGCAAGGCCTCATGCGCGCCGGCGATGCCGATCTCGCGGCCAGCCATTTCTTCGGAATGCTGCTCTGGATCCCGATGAATGAAGCAATGTTCGCGGGAAACAGCCATCCCCGCTCAAGGACCGAGCTGGAACGGCATGCCGATGCCTCGGTCGAGGCCTTTCTCGCCATTTATGGAATGACGCCCGGCCAACCCCGTTGAGGTGAATCTAAGCTAGGACGGGACGAACGACGGCGGAAAGTCGAGCACAGCGCCGGTATAGGTCTCGACCACATAGCTGAACGGCTCGCCATCGGCGCGGGTGAGCAGGGCCTGGTGCTCGATCACCTTATCGGGAATCGGCAGGGAAGCACCCGGATTGGCGCGCGGTAAGGGCGCGCCTCCGTCATCCCAACCCTCGGGCAGCGGCGACCAGAGCAGCCTGGCCGAGACCGTGTGGCGCTGGAATCGAAGCGGCTGAACGACGCGACCGAACGCCGAATCGCTGGTTTCGAGCGTCCGATTCATGTCGGGTGTGAGGCGTGACGGCACGTACCAATTGTCGGCCTCAGACAGGACGTGCTCGCCGCAGCGCAATCGCACTCGGCGATAGGCGATCGGCTGGTCGGCCCCGACATGCAGCTGTTCACGGACGGCCGCGGGCGGCGGTTTGTCCTGACCGCGGATCCGATCCGCGACGATCTTGGCACCATCGGCGAGATGATGGCGCGCGCACCAGCGGTCGAGCGTCAGCGTCGCGCTGTCATGGCTCAACAGGTCGGCGTTCAACGTCTGGAGTTCGGCCAGCGCTTCCAGCCGGGCGACCGGCGTATCCGCCCAGGGCGCTCGGTCGGGCCCTGCGGCGAGCGTCAGCACAGCCAACGCGCTCGTGGTGATGGTTCGCTTCAAGGTGGCGATGACAAATGCTCCTGAGTCGGGATTTCGTCGATACGGGCAAAATTCCTGTTCCACCGGCCGTTATTGTCCGGGGATTTTGCGCATGTCACGTGATCGCCGATACCCTGCCAGAATTCTTCGCCAATCCGGCGTTACCTCAACTTGACGACGACCTTGCCTTTCACCCGGCCCGATTCGACCAAGGCCAGGGCCTCGTTGGTATCGTCGAACGGGAAGATCCGCTCGACGACCGGACGGATGATGCCCTTGTCGATCAGCGCCGTGATCTGGCCGAGCTGGTTGCCGTTCGCGCGCATGAACAGGAACGAATAATGGACGCCGCGCGCCGCGGCCCTTCTCCGGATGCCGAGGCTCAGCAACCGTATCACTTGCCGCAACAGCCAGTTCAGCCCTTGGGCCGTCGCGAAATCCGGGTCGGGCGGACCGGAGATCGAGATCAGCCTGCCGCCGGGCTTGAGCACCTCGAGCGACTTGCGAAGCGTGGTGCCATCGAGGCTGTTGAGGACGACATCGTAGCCGGACAGGAGCTTGTCGAACTCCTGATTGCGGTAATCGATGACGATGTCGGCGCCGAGGCGCTTGACCAGGTCGACGTTCGCCGTGCTCGTCGTGGTCGCGACCGTCGCGCCGAGATGTTTGGCGAGCTGGATGGCGCCGGTGCCGACACCGCCGGAGCCCGCATGGATGAGGACCTTCTGCCCTTGCTCCAGGCCCGCTCGCTCGACCAGCGCCTGCCAGGCGGTCAACGCTACTAATGGGATCGATGCCGCGTCCGCCATGCCCATCGTCGCGGGCTTCAGCGCCACGTCGGCCTGGTCGATGGCGATGCGTTCGGCGAAGGCCCCGATCCGACCGTCGCGCGGTCGGGCATAGACTTCGTCGCCAAGTTTGAAGCGCCGGACGTTCGACCCGATTCCAACGACGATGCCCGCGACATCGTGGCCCAGAATGAAGGGCGGCCGGTAAGGAATAAAGGCTTTGAACGCGCCGTCGCGTATCTTGGCATCGAGCGGGTTGAGCCCCGCGGCATGGACTTCCACCAGGACGTCGTCTTGCCCCGGTACCGGTTCCGGCATGTCGCCGTAGCGCAGGGGTTCGTTCTTCCGGTAGCGATCGACGATGAAAGCTTTCATGCGCAATGTCCTTGCTGGATCGGGTAGCGATCAGCGACCCCCGCCGAACGTCAGGCGGGGAGCCCGTTAAATTTCCTGAGGTTCCGGTCGACGAACGATTCGGGCATGAAGCGGCGCATGAAGCGCACCTGGCCGGCCAGTTTTCCGGCCGTGTAGCGCCGCTTGGGCGTCACCGCATTGGCGGCCTTGACCACCGTGTCGGCGACAATCTCGGGCGCATCGCCCTTCTCGATAACCTCGCGCATCAGCACCTCGGCAGCGGTTCGGACGGTATCGTAGACCGCGAGCGGGCGATCCGCGCGCGTCAGATTATCCTCGAACGAGGTGCGGATGCCGCCCGGCTCGACCAGCACGACGCGGATACCCTGCGTTCGCACTTCGTGGTCAAGCGATTCCGAATAGCCCTCGATCGCATGCTTGGACGACGAATAGAGCGCGTTGAACGGGGCCGGGATAAGGCCGACCAGCGAGCCGAGATTGACGATCCTGCCGCTTCCCTGGCGCCGCATGACGGGCAGAACGGCATTGGTCACGCGCAACACGCCGAAGACGTTCACGTCGAACAACGCCTTTGCCTGGGCGGGGGACGATTCCTCGGCGCCGCCGAGCAATCCGATTCCGGCATTGTTGACCAGCAGGTCGATCCGTCCGGCGCGGCCCACGACGTCGTCGACCAGCGCCTGCACGGACGCGTCGTCGGTAACGTCACAGACCAGCATCGTCACGCCTTGCTCGGTTTCGGCCATCTTTTTGCGGCTGGTGCCGAACACCCGATAGCCGTCCTGGCGCAGCGCCCGCGCGGTCGCCAGCCCGATCCCGGAGGAAGCGCCCGTGACCAGGGCGATGCCGCGTTCTGTCTTGCTCATCGATCTCTGCCTTCACTTTGTCGTGGAACAACGTTGCGAAGCCTGTTACTACTGATTCGATAGTAAGTCACTACTAAAAAGATACTGACATGTCGAATCTCTCGGAACAGCCTTGCCTGATCGCCCGCAGCCTCGCTTTGGTTGGGGATGCGTGGAGCATGCTCATCCTGCGCGATGCCCATGCCGGGCTCACCCGTTTCGACGAGTTTCGCAAAAGCCTGGGCATCGCTCCAACGATCCTGACTCGTCGCCTTGCGATGCTCACCGAGGAAGGGCTGCTGGAGAAAAGGCGCTATTCGGAACGCCCGCCGCGCGAGGAATATATCCTGAGCGAGGCGGGGCGCGACTTCCTGCCGGTACTGTTCGCGATCGGCGCCTGGGGCCGAAAGCATCGCAACGGTGACCATGTGACCCGCTTTTTCGACGTCGAAACGGATACAGAGATCGACCCGGTCACCATCGACCGCTCGACCGGCGCGCCGATCGGAACTCGGGCCATCCGGATTGTGCTGCCCGATTGACCGGCGCAACCGCCGCTATGGCGTCAGGCGGATGGATCCCGGGCTTGCGCCATCGATGCGATAGAGTGCGGGCCGGGCCTCGGCTAAACCAGGGTGTCAGCCAGATCGTCCCTCAGCCTTTGTGCGTTTCGCTTGAGGAAGTCCGCGATAAGCTCCAGTTGCTCGCCATCGTAGCGCTCGCAGAGTTCGGCCAAAGAAGGGTTCGGCACGCCGAAGCCGCGACGCGAGCTTGTCACCGAAGCTTCGTTCAGCGTCACGACGATCCGCCGCCGATCGGTGGCGTGGGGCCCTCTGCTGACATAGCCCTTCGCGACGAGTCGATCGATCAGGTCGGTCACCGACGCGGTTGCCAGTCCGGTTTCCCTCGCAATCTCTCCTGCGCTGAGCGGGCCCAGGCGGCTCAACAGAAACAGGGCCTTATAGGCTGACGGGTCGAGACCCATGCTTTGGGCCACCGAGGAATGGAACAGTACCACAGCCTCGCTATGCGCATTCAGGGCGGCGGCCAAGTCGGCGGGAATCAATTCCGAACGAACCTTATCCTCGTGCTGCTTTGACATGATGCCCTCAAACTGTTACGTCATGCCGTAATATACGGCGTACCGTAATAAATCAATGACGGGGCCGCTGATGCGGGCTCCAGTCATGGAGCACCACGGTGGACGCGTGTCGACTCCGGCGGACGGGATATGCCGCGGTCGAGCGGAATGAGTTGGTCGCACGCAGAGAAGGAGGATGGATAATGAAGGTTCTGGCTGCCCGTTCGGCATATTTTTTGGCGATCCTGCGGATCGTCGCCGCACTCCTGTTCCTGGAGGCGGGGGTATACCACCTCTTTCAATGGCCGGCATTGCCGATGCCTGCGCCACCGCCCGAGATGGCGCCCTGGCTGTTCGCGGCCGGCCTGCTCGAGTTCGTCGGCAGCCTGCTGCTCATCGTCGGGCTCTTCACGCGTCCGACTGCCTTCCTTCTGTCCGGAATGATGGCGGTCGCGTATTGGGGTTTTCATGTCCCGATGGGATTCTGGCCGGTGGCGAACATGGGGACTGCGGCCATCCTCTATTGCTTCATCTTCCTCTATGTCGCGGCCGCCGGCCCAGGCGCCTGGGCAATCGACACTGTGCGGGAGCGCAATCCGGAGGATCATGCTCTGCGACGCTCGGTCGCCTGAGCCTGACCGGCGTCTGACCTATTCGAGGCAAGCCACCGCGTCGGGAGCGCGCCAAGCTGACCATCAGGTTCGCCCAAACAACGGGGATCCAATTGCCCGAACCCTGCATCTTGGCCGAAAGCGCGGACGCTGATCGCCAGCGCGGCTGGCCGAAGCGCTTGCTGCCATGGATCCCCATCGGCATGGCGCTTGTCTATCCGTGGACGTTGCGCCTTTTCCATGAGGCAATCGTCGCGCAGCCCCAGAGTGGCGTGCCGGCGATCTGGCTGATCCTCGCCTTCGCTCTGCCCCTCTTATGCCTGGTCTTCGCCTGGCGCTGCGCGGGGCGATCTGGCGATGCACTGCCGGTTGTACGGCGCGTCGCTTTCGTCGCCTTGGCGGCCCCGCCATTGTTCGTGTCGACCGGCGTGGTTTCGAGTCTGGTGCATTCTCCGCTTCCCGACACATGGACCTGGTCCATCCTGTGGCTCGCCCTCGGCATCGGCGCCGCGATCGCGAGTTCCAAAGGGCAACCGCGGCTGCCGAGCGCCATGACGGGTCGTTTGCGGGTGGCGCACGGCATCTCCGCTTTGGCCATCCTCCTGTTCGTGGCCTTCCATCTGACCAACCATCTGTTCGGGTTGTTCGGCCCCATCATGCACGCGCAGGTGATGGCGATGGGGCGGGTCGTGTACCGCTCTCGATTCGTCGAACCGATTCTCGTGACGATTCTGCTGTTTCAGGTCGCAAGTGGCGTCAAGCTGGCGTGGCGCTGGAGCGCCCGTCCGCTCGATGCCGCGGGGGTGGTACAGGTCGGATCGGGCGCGTATCTCGCGGCGTTCATCCTCACCCATCTCAACTCCGCCTTCGTCTCGGCGCGATGGGTTCACAACATTCCGACCGACTGGGCCTGGGCGACGGGCGCCCCGGATGGTCTGTTAATGGACGCGTGGAACATCAGGCTGCTGCCGCATTATGCGCTCGGCGTCTTCTTCGTCGTCGCGCACGTTTTTTGCGGCTTGCGCATTGTCTTGTTGGCGCACGGCGTCCGGCCGTCGACAGCGGATCGACTATGGGCCTGCGGTCTTCTGGGCGCGGGCGGCGTGTCGCTCCTGATCACGGCTGCCCTGTGCGGATTGCGTATCTGAGGTTGCGTGGATCGGAGGAGGCTCAGGGGGCGGGTTGTGGCGGAAGCGGGTAGACGATGAAGTCGGCGCGGCGATCGATCATCGGCGCCGTACCCATGGCCGCAACCGCCCGCTGGAGTTCCCCGATCGCCGACGGCGGGAGCGGGAGGGGGTGTTCCAGGGGGTGTACCGCGGCCTGCATCGGATAGTCCTGCCCGGGCGCATTGGTCATCTCGATATGCGCCCCGAGCAGCGCGCGAATCGGATGGGTGGCCGCGAAGGTGGCGAGCCGATCGACGCTCGCGCGAAACTGGCCGAACTGGGCGCGCGGCACGTAGAGCCTTCCCGGGTAAAGCATATCGCCCGAAAACAGCAATCGTGTGCGCGCATCATAGACCATGATGTGCGCCGGCTGGTGGCCGGGGGTGGGGATGATGTCGAGCGTGCGTCCGCCGAGATCGAAACGGGCGATATCGTTCGGCCAATTCTTGATGCGAAAGAAGGCCGCGACGTCTTCCGGGGCGAGGCCGACGATGTCGGTGTCGGGACGATCGCGAAACTCTCCGTCACCGGCGTGATGATCGCCATGGCCGTGCGAGTGCGCGACGACGAGGCGGAGCGGACGATCGCGATGTTTTGCCCGCCACTCGCCGATTATCCGGTCGATGGTCGGCCGGATCTTGAGTCCTCCTGCGCCGGTATCGATCAACAGGGCACGGTCCTTGCCGAACAGCAGATAGAGGAACGGCGCCTCGAAATTGGTTTCGACCGACTGGCGAATGACGAAGGTGTCGGCATCGATCGTCTGGACTTGCGTCTCGGGTTCGTTCGCCGTCGCTCCGTCGATCCAGTGCGCGAATTGCGGCAAATTGGGCGCGGAAGGCGCCGCGCCAAGCAGCAATACCGAACCGATCAGCGCCATGGAATGACGGCGGGTGGCCAGGCGGCCGGCGGTGCGAAACGAGGCGAGCAGGTCCATAGGCTCACCATATGGGATATTACCTATTCCGACAAACGTAATATCATGGCAATCGCCACGGGCTCAACTTGTCAGAGACGTGCGCGAGAAGCGGCCAGTCCGGACACGGCCGTTTCCGATCGCCTCAATGAACCGTCTCGCCCCGCGCGCACATGCCGACGAACTTCGCGACCCGCGCCGCCCGCGTTTCCGGCTTCTTCGCGGTCTGCACGCGGTACAGGATCGCGTAGCGGTTGGCCCCGGTCAGCGTGTCGAAGAACACTCGCGCCGCCGGCTCCGCGTCCAGTGCGGCCTTCAAATCCTCTGGCTCCTCCGCGGTCGAGGCTGGGGCATAGGCCGTGTCCCATCGCCCATCGGCCCTGGCCGCCTCGATTTCGGCCAGTCCCGCCGGTGCCACGCGGCCGTCCGCGATCAATTGCTCCGCGCGCTTGCGGTTGTTCTCCGACCATTTGCTGGTGCGCTTGCGCGGCGTGAAGCGGGTCAGGAACCAGGCCTCGTCATATTTGTCGATCTGGCCGTCGATCCAGCCATGGCATAGCGCGCCGTCGATCGCCTGCGCTTTGGTCAAGCTCGACACGGCGTTGCCCGCCTTGGCGATCTTCAACCACATGCCGGCGGCCTTGCCGCCGTACGTCGCCAGCCATCTTTCCCACGCTTGGGCATCGGCAAAGTCCAGCACCGGCAGCCCGCCGCGTTCTTTATCCATCGCGCGCTCCATCGCCGCCCCCACATACCCTTGGCATTGCCGCGCTTGACTCTTCAATTACTGTGTATCATACAGTGTATATCACACACTATGTGAAGCACAGCTCATGCCGGTCGATGACGACACATTCGAGAAATTGCGCGTCGAGCTTCGGCGGGGATCACTGGTGCTCGCCGTGCTCGGGGCGCTGCGCGAGGAGCGCTATGGCTATACATTGCGCCAGTCGCTCGAGGATGCCGGGCTGCTGATCGACGAAGGCGCGCTCTATCCGCTGCTGCGCCGGCTCGAATCGCAAGGTCTGTTGATCAGCGAATGGCGCGAAGAGGCCAAGCGCACCAAGCGCTTCTACCGCCTCTCGGTCGACGGCACCGACACGCTCGCCGCGCTGCTCCACGAATGGAATGCGATCTCCGATTCGATCCTGCGCCTTACCGAAAAGGACAAATGAGATGGACCTGATCGACCGCTATCTCGCCGCGATCGCGCGCCGCCTGCCCGCCGCCAAAGCCGACGATATCGTCGCCGAGATCCGCGACGACCTGCTGACCCGCCAGGAAGTGCGCGAGGAAGCGCTCGGCCGCCCGTTGACCAGGGATGAGGTATCGGCGCTGATCAAGGATATGGGTCATCCGCTGATCGTCGCGTCGCGCTATCGGCCCCAGCAATATCTGATCGGGCCGGATGCCTTCCCGTTCTTCGTCGCGACGCTGCGGATCGTCGCGATCTTCCTGGCGCTCGCCTTCGCGATCACTGCGGCGTCCAGTGTAGCGTTCGGCCACGCCGATATCGCGCACGCCGCCGCCCGGGCGATGTCCAACCTGCTGAGTTCGGCGATGCTCGCCTTCGGCACCGTCGCTGCGGTGTTCTACGCGCTCGAACGCACCGGCTTCCCGGCCGATCATCTCGCCAAATGGCGGCCCCGGGACTTGCCCGAGGTCAAGGACAAGCAGCCCAGCACCTGGGGATCGGCGTTCGAAGTCGCGGTCGGCGTCTATGGTATCCTGTGGTGGTGCGGAATCGTGCCGATGCCTTACTACAGCAACGTCAAGGGGCTGACGCTGACCCCCGATCCGGTCTGGACCACGATCTGGTGGCCGGTGCTGGCGCTGATGGTCGCGCGGCTGATCTACAATATCGTGCAGTGGGTCCGCCCGCGCTGGAAAGCGGTGCGTGCCATCCTCTCGGTCGCAACGGCGGCGGGCGGGCTGGCGCTGCTCGGTCTGGTCTATCGTGCCGGCCATTGGCTCAGCGCGAGCGGCCCCACGATCCCGGCCCGTGAGCTCGCCGAACTCGACCAGGCGGTGAACCTCGGCATCCATTGGGCGATCATCGTGGTCGGCGTGATCTGGGTGATCCAGTGCCTCAAGGAATTGTGGGAAACCGCGACCACCCGGGCACGCGGGGCAGGAGTGCGCACGGCAAGATGAATATGCCGCTTGGCGATTGACCATCGCCCGGCATTCGGATCAGAGTGGGGGACGGACGCGGCGCGGCAAGTCGCCGGCTTTCCTGGACCCTCGGGAGACAGCGATATGCATTGGGGCGATACCGTAAAGACCGGAGTCGCGGCGTTCGGACCGTTGGTGCTCGGCATCGATCCCGCTTTGGATCACGCGCCGACCGCGTTCGCCGACGATCCCGCAGCCTTCCTCGAACGCTACACCCTGGCGCTGCTCGATGCCGCGGACGGCAAGGTGGGGTTCGTGAAGTTCCAGTCCGCCTATTTCGAAGCTTGGGGCAGCCATGGCATCGCCAGCTTGGCCAGGTGCATCGCCATCGCACGCGAGCGGGGCTTCGCCATTATCTTGGACGCCAAAAGGGGCGATATCGGCTCGACGATGGCAGCCTATGCCCGCGCCTATCTGACGCCCGGCGGGTCCGACCTCGAATCCGATTGCCTGACGGTCAATCCCTTCCTTGGCCCCGAAACGCTGCAGCCGTTCGTCGATTGCGCGCGCGAACATGGCAAGGGCCTGTTCGTCCTGGTCAAGACGTCGAACCCCGGATCGGGCTGGCTGCAGGATCAGCTGGTCGGCAACATGGCGGTTTCCGAACGCGTGGCCGAGCTGGTCGCGCGATGGGCGGAACAGACGCCGGGCGACCAGGGCGTCGGCGCGGTCGGCGCCGTGGTTGGCGCAACCTATCCGGCGCAAGGACTGCAATTGCGCAAGGCGATGCCCCGCTCCGTGCTGCTGATGCCCGGCCTCGGCGCGCAGGGTGGCGACCCGGCCGCGCTTTCGGCGCTCGTGACGCCGACCGGCCCGGTGCTGGTTCCGGTTTCGCGCGGCATCGCCGCGATCGAGGATCGGACCATGCCGCTCGACGCCTATGTTGCCCTGGTTCGGGACCGGCTCGACACCCTGCGCGCGTCGCTGCGTCCGAATGCCACATTGGTGTCCTGACCGGCCACCGCCACCGAGAGAATGCCTCATGAAGATGCTGCTCTGCGCCGCGCCCCTGTTGCTATGGCCGATCGGCGCGCTCGAGGCCGCCGGGCCCGCCACGGGGCTTGCCACCGCGGCCTGCAACGTCACCGCCAGCGTGATCGATCCGGACCCCAGCGGCTCCAATGTGCGCAAGACCCCCGGCGGTGACGTCGCCGCGACCTTGCGTACGCCGCGGACGGGCGACGACTGGATAGAAGTCCATATCGTGGGCCAGGCGGGCGACTGGTTCGCGATCGATCGCGCCGATCTGGTCGGGGATGCGACCAGGACGATCTGGCGCGGGAAGGGCTATATGCACCGCAGCGTGCTCGGCGCCGACGGGCTGATCAACGGCGAACCGATCCGCTCGGCCCCGAATGTCGACAGCCCGCAAATCCTTGCATCCGAAGAGGGCGACCAACAGGCCCTTCTTCTCGCCTGCGCGCACGATTTCATGAAGATCCGCGTCAAGGGCGGCGTCGGTTGGACCAAGGCGCTGTGCCTCAACCAGCGCACCACCTGCGCCTGAACGATCGGGGGCAACGTAGCCTCGCCCCGAGTAATCGATGCAGGGACTGGCACGGCTGGACCTCCCCCTTGAGTCCGCTTAACCCGTCGCGTCGTTTGTGGGGGGGGAGAATGGCATGGGCGGCTGGGGCGCCATCATCATGGGGTTTTTCGGGTCGGTGTTCGCTGCCCTGACCTTATCGCTTCAATACCACGTTACCGGTGCGGCGCTCGCCATTCCGTTCGTCGTTTTCGCGGCGATCGGTTTGGCAGCGGCTTATGTGCTCCGCTCGCCCGGCGTCGGTATCGCGCCGTCCGAGCGCGCCGGTCGCGTCATCATGTGGAGCAGTATCGGGGAAGGCGTTGGCCTGTTCGTCGCGGCCAACCTGGTCATGAACCTGCATCGCCCCGACCTGCTGCTGCCGGCGATGGCGCTGGTCGTCGGCCTGCATTTCCTGCCGATCGCTTATGCCGCACCCTTCCAGCCGTTCTACATTCTCGGCGGCGCGCTGATCCTTGCGGCGATTGCCGGTTTCACCCTGCGCGGTCCGGCCGCGGGTAGCGTCGCCGGGCTGGCGGCGGCGGTCGCTCTGTGGACGGCCGCCACGCTCGCCATCCGCCGCGACTGGCATGCCCGGCGCCAGTCCGCCGCGACATAATAAGGGGTTAGACCGCGCGCTTCTCGAGCGCGTGCGCGGCCTCGGCCATCAATTGCGCGATGATGTCGGCGACCGGCTCTTCCTTGCTCACCATGCCGACCGACTGGCCGGCCATCAGGCTGCCATGTTCGACATCGCCGTCGATCACCGCGCGGCGCAGCGCGCCAGCCCAATAATGTTCGATCTGCAATTGCGCCTCGGCCATCTCGACTGCGCCGTCGTTGAGCGATTGCGCCACTTCTAGCTGCTTGGCGGTGAACAATTCGGTGCCGGCATTCTTGAGCGCGCGGACCGGGATCACCGGCAGGCGCGGGTCGATCTGCACGCTGGCGACGGCGTCGCGGGCATTGGCGCGGAAGAACGCTTTCTTGAAATTGGGGTGGGCGATCGATTCGGTGGCGCAAGCGAAACGCGTGCCGAGCTGGACGCCGGCGGCGCCCATGTCGAGATAACCGGCGATCGCCTCGCCGCGGCCGATCCCGCCGGCGACGAACACCGGCACCTGCTCGGCGACCTCGGGCAGGATTTCCTGCGCCAGCACGCTGGTCGAGACCGGGCCGATATGCCCGCCGGCTTCCATACCCTCGACGACGAGTGCGTCGACGCCCGAGCGGATCAGCTTTTTGGCGAGCGCCAAGGCCGGCGCGAAACAGATCAGCTTGGCGCCGTTCCCCTTGATCGCATCGAGCGAGCCGGTCGGCGGCAGGCCGCCCGCCAGCACCACGTGGCTGACCTGGTGCTTGTTGCAGACCTCGATCAGGTCGAACAGCATCGGGTGCATCGTGATCAGATTGACGCCAAACGGTTTGGATGTGAGCGTCTTGGTCGCCGCAATTTCCTTGTCGAGCAACTCGGGAGTCATCGCGCCGCACGCGATCAGGCCGAAGCCGCCGGCATTCGACATCGCCGACACGAGGTGGCGTTCGCTGACCCAGGACATCGCGCCGCACAGGATGGCGACTTCGGAGCCGAGGAAATCCACGCCGCGCGCCATGCGCCGCTTGAGGCGCTCGGCGCCGATCGATGAAGGGGATGTCATGCGCCGACCTAGCCTTGCCCGGGGGTTTGGGGCAAGCCCGCGTCATGCGGCAGCAAACCACCGAACTGACGGTCGAGACTCGCGGTCAGGGTCTCCATGACTGTACCGACGCGATTTGCCGCTGGGTCGATGGCGCCGGCATCGAGGCGGGTCTGCTGACGATATTCATCCGGCACACCTCCGCATCGCTGTTGATCCAGGAGAACGCCGCGCCCGCCGCGCGGCGCGATCTCGAGCGTTATTTCTCCCGGATCGCGCCGGAATCGCGCGAATATGAGCATGACGACGAAGGTCCGGACGACATGCCCGCGCATCTGCGTGCCGCGCTGACCCAGACGAGCCTGACGATCCCGGTGATCGGTGGTCGTCTGGCGCTCGGGACGTGGCAAGGAATCTACGTGTTCGAGCACCGCCGGGCACCGCATCGGCGGCACCTCGCGCTCCACCTTATCGGCGAATGAGTCTCGGCCTCGCGCTGGACGGTTCGACTGTCAGGGAACGATAGGGCCGCCGACCGGTACGACCGGTCGGCCCCAGGTCGCGTTGGTGACGAAGGCAAAGCTGCCATACATCGCCAGCGATCCGCAGAGCAGGCCGAGCCAGCCGCCGAGATGGCCCAGCGCGGGCTGCCCCAGCGCCGCACCAAGCCCCAGCAGGAAAAAAGTGGGCCAGAGCGTAAGGAAGATCAGGAAGACGATGCGTGCCAACCGAAAGGTGCTGACCCAGAGGCCGAGCGTCAGTACGCCCCACAATATCAGCGCGACGCCGACGGTCGGACCCGCCGCCGAAATATCGATCATGTTGGTGTGCGCGAAAATCTGTAGCAGGCCGAACCACAGCCAAAAAGCGCCATAGCTCAGAAAGGCCGTCATTCCGAACGTGTTGGCAAGCCGGACTTCCAGCAAACCGGCGATGAGCTGGATCAGCCCGCCAAAAGCGAGCGCCAACGGCACGACCACGCCTTCGCCACCAGCGGGAAGCATGCCGGCGTTGATCAGGCTGAGCAATATCGTCGTGAAACCGAAGCCCACAAGGCCAAGGGCAGCAGGATTGGCCGGCGCCGGCACGGTGTTTGAATCAGGCACGAGCCTCTCCCCCTAAGCGATCTTGCAGTCGACCTAACAAACACAGGTCGCCGTCACACAGTCAAGCGTGCGCCGTTCCGCGGGCTGATTCAGCGCGCTTCAGGCCGCCGCTTCCTCGGCATCCAACCCATAGGCGGTATGCAGCACGCGCACCGCGAGCTCGGTCTCGTCCTCGTGGATCAGCACGCTGACCTTGATCTCGCTGGTCGAGATCGCCTGGATGTTGATGCCGCGCTCGCCCAGCGTCGTGAACATCTTCGACGCGACGCCGGCATGGCTCTTCATGCCCACGCCGACCACCGAGATCTTGGCGACCCGGGTATCGTGGACCAGCTCCTCGAAGCCGATCGATTCCTTGGCCTCGTTGAGCGCCTGGATCGATCGCGCCAGGTCGACCGCCGGAACGGTGAAGGTGACGTCGGTCGATCCCGCGCGCCCCGCGCTCTGGTGCGCGATGTTCTGGATGATCATGTCGACATTGATATTGGCCTTGGCCAACGGCGCGAAGATCGCCGCGACCGAGCCCGGCGTGTCGGACACGTTGGTCAGCGTGATCTTCGCCTCATTCTTGTCGTGCGCTATGCCGGTGATCAGCTGGCGTTCCATGTCGTCGATCTCCTCTTCGCCCACGATCATCGTCCCGGGCAATGTGTCCGCCATCGGCGCGTCATCACCAGTGAATGACGACAGCACCTGGACGCGGACATTTTCCTTCATCGCAAGGCCCACCGAGCGCGTCTGGAGCACTTTCGCCCCGACGCTCGCGAGCTCGAGCATTTCCTCGTACGTGACTTTCTTGAGCTTGCGCGCCCTCGGCACGATCCGGGGGTCGGTCGTGTAGACGCCGTCGACATCGGTGTAGATGTCGCAGCGATCGGCCTTCATCGCCGCCGCCACCGCTACCGCCGACGTGTCCGACCCACCGCGGCCGAGCGTGGTGACGCGTCCCTGTTCGCCGTCGGCGCTATCGGCGACGCCCTGGAATCCCGGGATCACCGCGACCTGGCCCGACGAGAGCGCGCGATCGAGCGCGGCAGTGTCGATTTCCTCGATACGCGCAGAGGCGTGGGCGTCGCTGGTATGGATCGGTAGCTGCCAGCCGAGCCAGCTGCGCGCGGGCACGCCGATCGCCTGGAGCGCGATCGCCAGCAATCCGCTGGTGACCTGCTCGCCCGCCGAGACGACGACGTCATATTCCTTGGGATCGTAGAGCGACGACGCCTCGCGGCAGAAATTGACCAATCGGTCGGTCTCGCCGGCCATCGCGGACACGACCACCGCGACCTGGTTGCCGGCGTCCACTTCGCGCTTTACGCGGTTGGCGACGGTGCGGATTCGCTCGATCCCGGCCATCGACGTGCCGCCGAACTTCATGACGATACGGGCAGGGGTCGCGGCCATCGGAGGAGCGGAAGTCCTTTGGATTGGAGAGGCGCGCCTGATAGGAAGCCGCGATGGCAAGCGCAACCGTAACGTCTGTAACCACAATCGATCCCGACGAAGCCGCCCATTTCGGCAAAATGGCGCGCGACTGGTGGGATCCCAGGGGCTCGTCGGCGATGCTCCACCGGCTCAACCCGCCGCGGCTGGGCTATATAAGGCGGCAGGTGGATGTGCATTGGGGCGGCGATTCGGCGAGCTTTACCCCGTTGGCGGGGAAGCGCGCGGTCGATGTCGGCTGCGGCGCCGGGCTGTTGTGCGAGCCGCTGGCCCGGCTCGGGGCGATGGTGACGGGGATCGACGCCGCTGCGGAGAATATCGGCGTGGCGCGCGCGCATGCCGTGCAATCCGGACTGACGATCGATTATCGCGCGGGCAGCGTCGAGTTGCTGGCCGGCGAGCGGTTCGACCTCGTCACCAGCATGGAAGTGATCGAGCACGTCACCGATCCGGCGGCATTCGTCGCGGGCCTGGCGGGCGCGCTGGCCGAGGGCGGGCTGATGATCCTGTCGACGCCGAACCGCACCGCGCTGTCGCACCTCGCGATGATCACGGTGGGAGAGGGCAGTGGGATGATCCCCAAAGGGACGCACGACTGGAGCAAGTTCCTGACGCCCGAGGAACTGGTCGAGTTGGTCGAGGATGCGGGGATGAAGGTGATCGATATCAGCGGGCTGAGCTTCTCGCCGGGCAAGGGGTTCAAGGTAAGCGACGACACCAAGCTCGACTATTTCCTGACCGCGGTGCGGGGCTGACAGTCCCTCTCCCGTCGGGAGAGGGATGGAGCGCCCGCAGGGCGCGGGAGGGTGAGGGCAGTGCCTGAGCCTTTACTGCCCTCACCTTTCCGCGGCTTCGCCGCTCCCTTCCTCTCCCAGAGGGAGAGGAAATTTCACGCCATCACATTCCGTCCACGCGCCACCGTGGTGCTGTGCCCGACCACCGCATTCGACGACTTCGCCCGAATCGTATCCACGAACAGCCAGTCGTTGGACACCTTCTCCGGTGTGATGGTCAGCGCCATATAGCCGCGGTGCGAGGTGTCGCACCATTTGAGTTCGGGATTGCCCGCGACCAGCCCGGCGGCGACCGTCTTGGGATCGACCTTCACTTCGTGTTCGTAGCCGGGCGAGGTCACGCTGTGCCCGGCGAATTCGACGCCCGCCGCTTTGCCGTCCTGTTTCAAATCGAACGCCCAGCCATTGTGGCTGTCGCCCGAAATCACCACGAGGTTGGCGTTGGTCCCCTGCGCCGCGCGGAGGAAGCGCGCGCGCGCGGCCGGATAGCCGCCCCAATTGTCGTAGTTGAACGGCAGGCCGATTTTGCCTGCCTGGATGCCGGCGAGGACGTAATTCTTCGCCCGCTCGCTGGCATTTGGGTCGACCCAGTCAAGCGCGGCGGCGGGCATGACCGTCTCGCCCAGGATCGTGCCGAACCCGACCAGCTGCCATTTCTGCCCCGCCGCGACCGATCGGCGCATTGCGTGGAACAGCCAGTCTTCCTGCTGTGTCCCCATCATCGTCGCGGCCGGATCCATCCAGGGGCCATCGCGAAAGGCCTTGAGCGCCGCGACCGGGTCAGCCGCCTTGAACAGCGGCGCGATGTCAGGTTGCTCGGTGCGCGCCAGCACGCGCGTTTCGGTGCGGAACAAGGTCGCGAGATTGCCGATATCATATGCTTTCCACGGCTCGTCGCTGACCGGCATCCATTCGCGATAGACCTGGATCGCGGCCATCTTGCGCAGCGTCCAGTCACCCTCGTCGGGCTGGTGGTTCTCGGCGCCGCCTTCCCACGAATCATTGGCCGATTCGTGGTCGTCCCATTGCACGATCATCGGCAGGCGGGCGTGGAGCGCCTGCAGGTCGGGGTCGCTGCGATAGCTGGCATAGCGGATGCGGTAATCGGCGAGATGGACCAATTCGTTGGCCGGCTCGGTGGTACGCACCGCATCCTTGGGGGCGGGATAACCGCCGGTCTTATATTCGTAGAAATAGTCGCCGAGATGGATGGCGAGGTCGAGATCGTCGCGCGCCGCGGCATGGCCATAAGCGTTGAAATAGCCGAACGGCATGTTCGAGCAGGAGAAGATCGCCGCTTTGAACGCCTTGGCCTGCGACCCGGTCGGTAGCGTCCGGGTCCGGCCGACCGGCGATTTGGAGCCATCGGGGCCGACGAAGCGGTAGAAATAGCTGGTGCCGGGCTTGAGCCCGTCGACGGTGATCTTGGTCGTCCAGTCGCGCCACGGCCCGGTGATCGCCATGCCGTTGCCCGCGATCTTGGCGAAATCGGCTTGTTCGGAAAGCTCGACGGTAAGATGGACAGGCTTGCCGTCGGCCGGGACGTAGCGCGTCCATAACAGCATTGAGTCGCTGGCCGGCTCGCCGCTCGCGACCGAATGGGTGAAGCCGGTGGCGGTCGCGACATTGTCGGTCTGCGCGAACCCCGGGATGCTCCAGGCGCCCAGTCCAAGCGTGCCGGTAACGAGAAGCGAACGGCGATCGATCCGAAGCATGCGTTTCTCCTTGCGGTGCCGGCCCGCTCCCCCACCCGACCGCCCATAAGATACTGCCGCTGGGTGGCCGGGTGGGGGAGCGGGCCGGCACCGTGAAAACCAATCCAAACGCCGGCCCCCTTGCGCGCTTCATGTGGCGCGTTCGTGACAGGTCCGGTACGGACGCGGCCATGTTGCTACGGATGATGCGTGGGGGACAAGCGGGCGCGCCGCTGATCCTGGGTCTGATCTTTCTGTTCGCGGTGCTGTCGGTGCTGCGGCCGGTCAATCATGACGAAAGCCAATATGTCGCCGCCGCGATGCTGGCGCGCAACGCGCTGCCGTGGCGCGACTTCGCTTATTTCCAGACGCCGTTGCAGCCAGTGCTGTTCGCGCCGTTCGCGGTCAGTCTGGGGACGCTTGCCTGGCCGGGGTTGCGGATGCTCAATGCGGTGCTCGGCGCGATCGCGGTGCTGATGGTCGGCCGCGCGGCCCGGACAGCGGGCGCCAGTTCGCGGATGGCGATCATCGTCGCAGGCCTGTTCGCCGGTACCGACATTCTGCTGTTCAGTGCGGGGACCGCGCGCAACGACGCGCTTCCGGCCGCCGCTTTGGCGGGCGCGCTGGTGCTGATCGTTCGCGCCGCGCAAGGGCAGGGCTCGGCGCGCCACGCGCTGCTGACCGGGTTCCTGCTCGCGCTCGCGGCGGGCGCCAAGATCAGCTACGCGATCCCCGCCGCAGCCTATTTCGTCTGGGCGTTGCTCGACCGCCGCCATCGTCCGGTGATGATCGCGCTCGGCGCGTTGCCGGTGATTACGCTGATCGGCTGGTTGGTCGCGCAGGCGCCCGAGGCCGCGCGGTTCGAGATGCTGACTTTTCCCGCACTGGCACCCGACCAGATGTATCGCGATGCCGGGCGCGCCTTCAAATTGTCGCTCGGGTTCAAGGCGATCGATACGCTCAAATTCCTCGCATTGGGCACGGCCTTGCCCGCGATCGTCGCCGTCGCGGCGCGCTGGCGGCGCGACGAGCACGGGCTCGCGCGCTTGCTCGACATGCTGATCCTGGCCGGACTGGTCGCGGCGTTGCTGCCCGAGCCGACCTGGCGACAATATCTGCTTCCCGTCCTGCCGCCCCTGTTCGTGCGGTTGGCATTATTGTGGGAAAGCCGGCCGCCGGCGCGATGGGAGCGGATCGCGTTCGCGGTGTTCTTCTTCGCCGGCTTGGCGCCGTCGGTCGAGGCGGTGGTGCTGACTGCTCAGCATGGCGCGCCGATGGCCAATGCGGTGACCGATGGCGCGCGGTTGACCGCGGCGATGGACCAGCAAGGGGTAAGCGGCATGGTCGCGACGCTGTCGCCGCAATATGTCGCCGCAACCGGCCGCCCGATCGATCCGCGCTTCGCGGCGGGCCCGTTTTATTTCCGCAGCCACGACCTGCTCGACCCTGCCGGCGAACGGACGCTCAACCTCGTGTCGGCAAAGACTTTGGACGGCGCGGCGCTGCCCAATGCGGTGCTGGTCGGCGGCGATGCCGATGCCGAAGGCGGGGATCCCGCGCTCGAGGCCAAACTCGCGGCATGGGCGGCACCGCACGCGGTCGGCATAGCACGGTTGAACGGGAAGTTTACGCTCTACGTGCTGCGCTGACGCTAGTGACCCGAATCTGAAGTTCGCTCAACGATTTGGCAAGGCGGGTGCGAACTTCAGATTCAAAAGGGTCACTAGAAACTATTGATTCTAGTGTGGTTTAAGGATTTGAAATTCGCTCCGTACTCAGCCGCTCAATGTGGCGAATTTCAAATCCACCACACTAGTCCCGTCGCGCGCGTCGATCAGCGACTGGTAATAGGCCATCAGGTCGACCGCATGCTCGCGGTCGGTGCGGACTCGGCCGGCGGCGACGATCGCCGCCTTGCGCAGGATCGCGGGTTCGCGCGCGAACAGACGCTGGATCGCCGCGGCGGCGGCGGCGGTGTCGCGCGCCCGATAGGTTTCGCTGGTCAGCGGATCGGCGACCTCGGCGCAGCCGCCCGTATCGGGGACGATCAGCGGCAGGCCCGACGCCATCGCCTCGGAGGGCACCAGCCCGAACGGCTCGGCCTCGGAGCCATGGATCAGCGCGTCGGCGCTCGCCATGATCCGCGCCAGCTCGTTGCGCTCATAGACTGGGCGGAACAGCCGGATATGCGGGTTGCCGTCGATCCGCGCCTCGAGCCGCTTGCTCTCCGGGCCGGTGCCGAGCAGCATCAGGCCGACCGGCAATTTGTCGCCCGCCATGCGCACCGCGTCGATCACCAGCGGCCAGCGCTTCTCGCCATGATGGCGGCCGATCCCGATCAGCAGATGACCTTCGGGCGGCAAGTCGACCTGCCGCAGCATCGCCGCGCGCAACCGTTCGTCGCGCAGGCTCGGCGAGAAATGGCTGCGCTCGATGCCCAGGGTCATCGCGGCATCGATCCGGACGCCGCGCCGCGTCAGCCGTTTCTGGAGCGCTGGGCCATTGGTGACGACGGTGTCGTAGAGCGCGAGAAAGCGGTTCATGTACCGCGCATAGATGGCGCAGGCCTCCTCGATCTGCTCGGGCGGGGCCAGCCCCTCGAGCCAACGCATCGGATAGGCCGCGATATTGTCGTTGTGCATGAAGAACGACTTGAGCGCGCTCCCCTGCCACTTGCCGACGATCCAGGCCGGACGCCACGGCGACGAGGTCTCGACGACATCGGGCTGCAATTGGTCGAGCCAGCGCCAGATCGGCTCGGCACGCGAGAACAGACCGTAATTCTTGTCGAACGGCAGGCCCGGCGACTTGATATAGATGATCTTGCCGCCGCCGGCGCGTTCCTCGACCCGGTCTTCCTTGCCGCAGGCGATGCAGATCAGTTCGTGGCCCATATCGGCCATGATCGACATCTTGCGGTCGATATAGGTCCGCACGCCGCCACCGGTCGGCGAGTAGAATTCGTTGACGTCGACGACCAGCATCGCGCGCGGCCTAGATCTGTCGCTTGATCAGCGCCTGGACCGCGAAGAACGCGGCGAAGGCGACATGGACCACGAGCGTCAACGCGGTGGTGAAGGCGATCAAATTGGCGAGATCGACATTGGTCGCATTGCTGTTGCTGTGAACGAGAATCGCACTGGTCATCGTCGCGAAAACCAGGTCCTTGTTCACGAACGGCAAGCGCGACACCAGCATGCGCACGGCGGACAGGATCAGCCAGGCGCCGATGCCGACATTGGGCAGCCCGAAATGCCAGGCGAAAGCGATCAGCACGCAGCCGACGGTCAGGCGCCCGGCATGAATCCAGAAAATCCACCAAAGCGTCTTGCGGTCGAGCGAGAACACTTTGCGGGAGAAGATCAGGAACGGCAGACACATCGCGATCACGACGGGGATGCCGATCGCCAGGCCGGTATAATAACGTGGCGGCAGCACTTCGAGCGCGAACGGCAGCGCCAGCGCGGTCATGACCAAGGTCATCATGTTGCCCGAGATCGCCGACAGGATCGAGACGTCCTTGACCGCCCCGAACGGGGCCGCGACCATCGCCGCGCGCTGTCGCGCCCAGGCGTAGAAATAGGCGTCGCCCGAATAGCCGACCACCGCTTCGTTCGCGATGCGCTTCTTGATCAGCGCGCCGAACCCCTCGAACGGGATTTTCCACAGCCGGCGGAAGATGATGTAATCACCGGTGGGCGGTGAGATGTAGAGCAGCGCGAAGGCGACGTAGTAGAGCCAGTTGTCCGGCGCGGCATGGCTGAACCCGGCCAGGCCCGAGCCGAGCAATTGTTTCGCCAGCCCCGCGATCATCGCGAGGCTCAGCACGCCGGCAATGATCATCGGCCAACGGCTTTTCAGGCTCCTGACGGGTTCGAGCCCGGCGAGATCCTCGGCCGCATCGACAATCTTGGGCGCCAGACCGGCGGCAGGATTGCTGGATGCCCCGACAAAGCCGCTATTCATCGACGCTCCAAAATCTGTTCATCCAATGCGGCAGCTCAATATCCAATCGGACGTGCCCGGAAATAATGGCCGCTTAGCGGCAATGGACGAACACGACAATCAGCCCGCGACAAGCCGGTTGCCGCAAGCGCCGCGCGATTTGGGGGTGGAAAGGGCGAATGACAAGCTCTATGTTGCGGTGCAGCATCCTTTCGGCGGCAAATAAGTCGGTTTTGCCCTAATTATTTCGCCTTCGAGAAACTTTTGACACAAATCGACGTTAGCGCGCCAATCCATGCTCAGTCCTTACGCACCCGTAAGAATCCTGACTTTCGCTCACAGCCTTCAAGGCGGCGGGGTCGAACGCGCGATGTTGCGGATGATCCGCGGCTGGGTCGAAATGGGGCAGCAGGTCACCTTGGTGCTGAGTTCGGCACAGGGACCGCTGGCGGCCGAAATCCCCGATGGCGTGCGGCTGATCGAGCTCGGCACGACGCATCTCGGCATGATCCGGGCGCTTCCCCAGGCAGTGAAGAGCGCGGCGCCCGATATCGTTTTCTGCCCCGGCAATCACTATTCGAGCGCCGTAGCGTGGCTTAAGCTCCGTCTCGGCCGCGATTGCCCGCCGGTAGTGGGCAAGGTGTCCAACCGGCTCGACCGCGAGGACCAGCATTTTCCGGTGGCGCAGGGCTACCGCGCGTTCCTGCGGTCCTATCCCAGCTTCATCGACCATCTGATCGCGATGAGCCCGGCGATGGCCGAGGAAACGGTGCGGATGACCGGAATCGGCGCCGATCGCGTCAGCGTAATCGCCAACCCGCCGAGTCCCGAGCCGATCGGAGCGCCGACCCCGCCGCTGCCGGGCAGTGATTATCTGATCGGGATCGGCCGGCTGTCGCCGCAAAAGCGCTGGGACCGCGCGATCTCCGCGCTGGCGCGGGTCGAGCGCCGTGACGTCAAGCTGATGATCGTCGGCGAGGGAGAAGTGCGCGGCGAGTTGGAGAACCAGGTCGACGCATTGGGCCTGCGCGCGCGCGTCCATCTGCCCGGCTATTCGACCAATCCGCGCCCCGCTTTGGCCCAGGCGCGCGCGTTGGTGCTGACGTCGGACTTCGAGGGCGTGCCCGGTGTGCTGCAGGAAGCGCTGGCGCTCGGCACGCCGGTGGTCGCGACCGACTCGAGCGTCGCGATCCGCGAGATCGTCGCGCATCCGCGTCTCGGCAGCGTCGTGCCGACCGACGATCCGCTCGCTTTGGTCTCCGCGTTCGACCATTGGCTCGCGCCAGGCCGCCCGCGCCCCGACCCGGTGCCCGAACGCGGGCACGATTCGATCGAACGCTATGTAAGGCTGTTCGAAGAGCTGGTGCTCGACCGCAAGCTCAGGTCGTTGAAGGATTAAATCTGTCCATTCCTCGGCAAAGGGAGGAAATCGAGAGGCAGGATCGTCGTCCCGTTGATCCCCAGCTATAGGTAGCTCTGGCGCGCCGCTGCAGCGCAGCATATGCTTGTCGGATGCGGATCGCGATCATCGACACCAGCACGACCCGTGCCGCGATCATTTCCGAAGGTCTGCGCGAGGCGGGACTCGACGACCTCGTCCTGATCGACAATGCGAACGCGCTCGTCGCGCAAATCGAGGCAGCCAACCCCGAAGTCGTGCTGATCAACCTCGAAAACCCCAGCCGCGACGTGCTGGAGGAATATTTCGCGGTGTCGCGCGCATTGGCGAAACCGATCGCGATGTTCGTCGACCAGAGCAATCCGGAGAGTACCGCCGCGGCGATCGACGCCGGCGTCTCGGCCTATATCATCGACGGCCTGTCGAAACAGCGGATCATGCCGATCGTCGATCTCGCGGTACGGCGTTTCAACGCCTTTTCGCGGCTCCAGGCCGAGCTCCACGAAGCGCGCAACGCGCTGGCCGACCGCGCCGCGATCGACAAGGCGAAGGCGATATTGATGCGCCGCCGTGCGATCGATGAGCCTGCCGCTTACGCCTTGCTGCGCAGCCACGCGATGCAATCCAACCGCCGCATCGCCGACGTGGCGGAAGCGATCATCACCAGCGCGGCATTGATGGGGGACGATATTTGACGCTCGACCGCATCCGGATCGGCTTCCTGCCGCTGGTCGACGCCGCGTTGCCGATCCTGGCGCGCGAGCGGGGATTCGCCGCCGCGCACGGACTCGAGATCGACTTGGTCCGCGATCTCAGCTGGGCGACCGTCCGCGACCGCCTGCTTTATGGTCATACCGACGCCGCGCATATGATCGCGCCGCTGGCGATCGCCACGGCGCTCGGCCGCGGCCGGCCCGCGGTCGAGATCGACGTGCCGTTCGCGCTCGGCCTCAACGGCAACGCGATCACCTTCTCGATCCCCTTGGCGGCGGAAACCCTGGAGAGTGGCCAGCTCGGCGATCCGCGGACAGTTGGGGAACGCCTCCGCCAGGTCGCACTGGCGCGCGCGCAAGCGGGGCGCCCGCTCCGCTTCGGTGTCGTCCACCGCTATTCGAGCCACAATTACATGCTGCGCTACTGGCTGGCCGCGGTTGGCATCCGGCCCGACATGGATGTCGAGATCGTCACGATCAGCCCGCCGTTCGCCGCGGACGCGCTTGCCGCGGGAGAAGTCGACGGCATCTGCGTCGGCGAGCCGTGGAATAGCGTGGCGGTCGATCGCGGCGTCGGGCGAATCGCGCTGGTGACGGCGCAGATCTGGCGGCGCGGCGTCGAGAAAGTGCTCGCGATGCGACGCGAGACCGTAAACGGGTCGCCCGAATTGGTCGAACGGCTGATCCGTGCGCTGCACGATGCCGCGGCGCATTTCGTCGAGCCCGACGCGGCGGAGGAGAATGCGCGAATCCTGGCGCAGCCCGCTTATTTGGCGGCGCCGGAGGAGACGATCCTGCGCGCGATCACCGATCGGGTCCGCTTGTCGCAAGGCGCAACCCCGCTCCACATTCCCGATTTCATGTTCCAGTTTCGGGAGGCGGCGAACTTTCCGTGGCGCAGCCAGGCGGCGTGGCTTTATTCGCAAATGACGCGCTGGGACGGCACGCCTTTCTCGTCTGAGGAAGCCGCCCGCGCCGAAGGCGTGTTCAGGCCGGACCTGTATCGCGCCGCGCTGGCCGGGTCAGCCGCGATTCTGCCGGGCGCGAGCTCGAAACTGGAAGGCGCGATCGGCGATCCGCTCGGCGTGGGATCGGTGCAGGGACGGCTGATGCTCGGCGCCGACCGCTTCTTCGACGGCCGCGCCTTCGATCCCGACGATGCGGAGGCCTATCTGGCGTCGCTCCCGTGATTTTTTGCTGCAAGTGCGAAATAAGCTTGCGCCCGGCGGGCGAATCACGCATCATCCCGCTCGCAGGGCAATGACGCTCGGCACGAAATAACCGCGACGACCTCCACCGACGGGGGTAATTGCGGGGGCGGGTCCGACGATCCGCCAAGGCAACGAAGCCGCCCTGACGCGCCGATATTGGCTGCCGTCAGGGCGGCTTTTTTCTTGTCCATCGCACGCGAAGGGGATCCGCATGGCGACCGCATTCTGGAACAGGGAACAAGACAGGCAGCAGGACGGCTTCTGGTCAAGCGGGCACGTCCCGACGCTGATTGCCGCCTTCCTCTATTTCGACCTGGCCTTCATGGTCTGGGTATTGCTGGGGCCGCTCGCCCCGGAAATTGCCAAGACATTGGCGCTGACGCCGGCCGAAAAGGGCCTGATGGTGGCGACCCCGACGCTTGCCGGCGCGGTGCTGCGCGTGGTCAACGGCCTGCTCGTCGACCGTATCGGTCCCAAGCGCTCGGGCACGATCAGCCAGATCATCGTCATTGCCGGATTGCTGACCGCCTGGCTGGCCGGCGTGACCAGCTTTGCCGGCACCTTGGCGCTTGGCGTGATCCTCGGTTTTGCCGGGGCAAGCTTCGCGATCGCGCTGCCGCTGGCGAGCCGCTGGTACCCGCCGCAGCATCAGGGCAAGGCGATGGGGATTGCTGGCATGGGCAATTCGGGCACCGTGCTCGCCGCTCTGTTCGCGCCGCTGCTGGCCAAGGCATTCGGTTGGAACGCCGTGCTCGGCCTGGCCTGTATTCCGCTGACGGCCGTGCTGATCGCCTATCAGCTGATGGCGCGCGATGCGCCCAACCGGCCCGCGCCCAAGTCGCTCACCGAATATCTCCATCCGCTCAAGTCGGGCGACGCCTGGTGGCTGATGGGCTTCTATGCAGTAACCTTTGGCGGCTTCGTCGGGCTCGCCGCCTCGTTGCCGATCTATTTCACCGATCGCTTCGGGCTGACTCCGGTGGCGGCCGGCTATTGCACCGCCGCTTGCGTGTTCGCCGGATCGCTCGTTCGCCCGCTGGGTGGCGCGATCGCCGACCGGGTCGGTGGCGTGAAGGCGCTGACCGCCGTGTTCGCCGCCGCCGCGCTGGCGCTGGTGGCGGTCAGCATGGCGCCGACCCTGGTCACTGCGATGGCGATGTTCGTGCTGGCGATGCTGGCGCTGGGGATCGGCAACGGATCGGTGTTTCAGCTCGTGCCGCAGCGTTTCGCCGCGGAGATCGGCGTGATGACCGGGCTGGTCGGCATGGCCGGCGGCGTTGGTGGTTTCTACCTCGCCTCCTCGCTCGGCATCGCCAAGCAGCTGACCGGCAGTTTCGCGCCCGGTTTTCTGATCTTCGCGGGTCTCGCGGTGATCGCCGGGCTCGGTCTGCTGATCGTCAAGCATTCCTGGCGCCGGCGCTGGGGTGCGGCGGCAGGCGTCCGGATTTGACCGAGAGCAGGGGAGATACGCGATGAAACCTGCCTGGTTGATCCTTGGAAGCGCGCTGGTGGCAAGTCCCGCCATGGCGCAGGACATCAGTTTGAAGCCGCTGATCGACGCGCGGTTGCGCTATGAGAATGTCGATCAGGCGGGTCTGCCCAACGACTCGGAGGCGACGACGATCCGCATCCGCAGCGGCGTACAGGCGAGCAGCGGACCGCTTTCCGCGATCGTCGAAATGCAGGGCACCCTGGCGCTGACCGGCGACTATTATGACGGGCTGCATGGCGCGGCGACGCGCCCGCTGATCGCCGACCCGCAGAATATCGCGCTGTACCGCGCGCAGCTCCAATACCGCACCAAGGCCGTCGTGCTGACCGTCGGCCGTCAACGGATCGCGCTCGACGACGAGCGCTTCGTCGGGGCGGTGCCGTTTCGCCAGAATGGCCAGACCTTCGATGCCGCGCGAGTCGAATGGACCGGCGTGAAAGGGCTGAAGGCGGACCTGACCTATGCTTGGCGCGTGAACACCGTGTGGGGCATCGACGGCGTGGGCGCGCGGGCGCGCTCGATCGGTGGCAACAATGTGCTGGGCAATTTGTCCTATGCCAGCCCGGTCGGCACGATCACCGGCTTCGCCTATCTGGTCGATCAGGACGAAGGCGCGGTGCAGGGGTTCCGCTTGTCGAGCCAGACCTATGGCGCGCGGCTGGCGGGCGCCCGGGGCTTGGCCAAGGCGGTCAAGCTGACCTACCAGTTGAGCTACGCGACGCAGTCCGATTACGACCGCAATCCCAATCGCTATCGTGCCGATTATTATCTGATCGACGCGGGGATCGAACTGCACGCGCTCAAGCTCGGTGCAGGGTATGAAGTGCTCGGCGCCGACAAGGGCGTGGCGCTCGCCGCGTTCGAGACGCCGATCGCGACCGGGTTCAAGTTCCAGGGCTGGGCCGACAAGTTCCTGACGACGCCGCCAGACGGCGTCCGCGATCTCTATGGCAATCTCGGCTATGGTTGGAAGCAGGCGGGGCCGTTCAAGGCATTGACGCTGCAGGCGGTCTATCACCGCTTCGCCAGCGATCGCCAGACCCGCCTTTATGGCGACGAGATCGACCTGCTCGCCAGCGCCAAGCTCGGCAAGACCAGCCTTTCGGCCCGCTATGCCGATTACCAGGCGGACGGCTTCGCCACCGACACCCGCAAATTCTGGCTGCAGCTCGATTGGAGCTTGTGATGGATTTCCTTGTTTCCGCGTCCGATCCCGACCCCATGCCGGATACCCCGTCCGGCGCGACGCCGGGCCTTCCCCATCTCGTCGTCATCGGCAACGGCATGGCCGGATGCCGCGCTGTCGAGGAACTGATCGCGCGCGACGCCGGTCGCTATCGGGTGACGATCTTCGGCGCCGAGCCGCGCGTGAACTACAACCGCATCATGCTGTCACCGGTACTGGCGGGCGAGAAAACGTTCGACGACATCGTGATCAACGACGCCGCCTGGTACGCCGATAACGGGATCGAGCTGGTCGCCGGCGATCCGGTCGCGGCGATCGATCGCGCCGCGAAGACCGTGACGTCGCGATCGGGCCGGTCGGTGCGCTACGATAAATTGCTGATCGCGACCGGATCCGATCCGTTCATCATCCCGGTGCCGGGTAAGGAGCTGTCCGGCGTGATCAGCTTTCGCGACATGGATGACGTCGATCATATGCTGGCGGCGGCCGATCGCGGCGGCAGCGCGGTGGTGATCGGCGGCGGCCTGCTGGGGCTGGAGGCGGCGCACGGCCTGTCGCTGCGCGGGATGCAGGTCACCGTCCTTCACCTCATGCCGACCCTGATGGAACGCCAGCTCGACGAAGCGGCGGCCTGGCTGCTCAAGTCCGCGCTGGAAGCGCGCGGCCAGACCGTGCTGACCGGCGCCGACACCGCCGAGATCCTGGGCGACGGCAAGGTCGAAGCGGTGCGGCTTAAGGACGGGCGGGAGACCCCTGCCGACCTGGTGGTGATGGCGGTCGGTATCCGTCCCTCGGTCGCGCTGGCACGCGACGCGGGCCTGGCGGTCGGCCGTGGCATCCAGGTCGACGACCATATGGTCACCAGCGACCCAGACGTGCTCGCGGTCGGCGAATGCGTCGAGCATGACGGCCAGGTCTATGGGCTGGTGGCGCCACTCTGGGACATGTGCCGCGCGCTGGCCGACGGACTGGTCGAGCGACCCAGCGGCTATCGCGCGAGCGTCACTTCGACCAAGCTCAAGGTGGCCGGGCTCGACGTATTCTCGGCAGGCGATTTCGCCGGCGGCGAAGGATGCGAGGATATCGTGCTGCGCGACGCCAGCCGCGGCGTCTACAAACGTGTCGTGCTCAAGGACGACCGCGTCGTCGGCGCAGTGCTCTATGGCGATACCGCCGATGGCGGCTGGTATTTCGACCTGATGCGGCGCGGCGAGGACATCTCGGCCACGCGTGACTTGCTGATCTTCGGCCAGGCCTTCGCCTCGGGAGGGGGGCAGGCGGACCCTAAGGCGGCCGTTGCGGCGCTCTCCGACGGAGCGGAGATTTGCGGCTGCAACGGCGTCAACAAGGGTCAGGTCGTCTCCTGTATCGCCAAGGGCGCGCACAGCCTCGATGCGGTACGCTCAGGCTGCAAGGCAAGCGCAAGTTGCGGATCGTGTACCGGGCTGGTGGAGACCCTGCTCGCACTGACACTTGGCGAGGATGTCGAGGCCGGCCCGAAGACGATGTGCAAATGCACCAGCTTCGGCCATGACGACGTCCGGCGCGAGATCGTCGTGCAAGGCATGCGCTCGATTCCCGAAGTGATGCACCGGCTCCACTGGTCGACTCCCGACGGCTGTTCGAGCTGCCGGCCCGCGCTCAATTACTATCTGCTCTGCGCGCTGCCCGGCGAGTATGAGGACGACCAGCAGAGCCGTTTCGTCAACGAACGCCTCCACGCCAACATCCAGAAGGACGGCACCTATTCGGTCGTCCCGCGCATGTGGGGCGGCATCACCAGCCCACAGGAACTGCGCGCGATCGCCGATGTGGTCGAGAAATATGACGCGCCGATGGTCAAGGTGACCGGCGGCCAGCGGCTCGACATTTTCGGGATCAAGAAAGAGGATTTGCCCGCGGTCTGGGCCGACCTCAACGCCGCCGGCATGGTCTCGGGCCATGCCTATGGCAAGGCGCTGCGCACCGTGAAGACCTGCGTCGGGTCCGAATGGTGCCGCTTCGGCACGCAGGATTCGACCGGCCTGGGCGTCAAGCTCGAGCGCGGCTTCTGGGGCAGCTGGATGCCGCACAAGTTCAAGATGGCGGTCTCCGGCTGTCCGCGCAACTGCGCCGAGGCGACGATCAAGGATTTCGGCGTGGTCTGCGTGGATTCGGGCTACGAGCTCCATGTCGGCGGCAATGGCGGAATCCATGTCCGCGCGACCGATCTGTTGACCAAAGTCGCGAGCGAGGAAGAGGCGATCCATTTCGCCGCCGCCTTCGTCCAGCTCTATCGCGAGGAGGCGCGCTATCTCGAGCGCACCGCGCCGTGGATCGAGCGCGTCGGGCTGCAGCATATCAAGGATCGCGTGGTCGAGGACGCCGCCGGCCGCGACGCGCTCGCCGAGCGCTTCTGGTATTCGCAGAAATTCAGCCAGGACGATCCCTGGGCCGAACGCGCCTCGGGCGCCGCGCGCGAGCAGCATGCGCATATGGCGCATTTTCAACCCTTGGCATTGGAGGTCGCGGAATGATCGGCGATTGGCTCGATATCGGCTGGCTGGACCAGATTCCGGTGCGCGGCAGCCGCACCGTCACCGTCTCGGGCGGCGAGGAAGTCGCGGTGTTCCGCACGGCCGACAATCGCGTCTTCGCGCTCGCCAATCGCTGCCCGCACAAAGGCGGGCCGCTCAGCCAGGGCATCGTCCACGGCCACAGCGTCGCCTGCCCGCTGCACAATTGGCGGATCGCGCTGGCGACCGGCGAGGCGCAGGGCGAGGACAAAGGCTGCGCGCCCACCATCCCGGTCAAGGTCGATGCCGGCCGCGTGCTGCTGTGCCGCACGTCGACGCTGAAAGCTGCGGCGTGAAGGTGATTTGCCACAAAAAGCCCCTCCCCTTCAGGGGAGGGGTAGGGGGTGGGGGATGCCTCGCAGAGCGTGCCGCCCGTGACTGCCCCACCCCAACCCCTCCCCTGAAGGGGAGGGGCTGACATGATCCGCACTACCTGCGCCTATTGCGGGGTCGGGTGCGGCATCGTCGCGCGGCGGACCGGCGAGCGCAGCGTGGAGATCGCCGGTGATCCCGATCATCCCGCCAATGCTGGTCGTCTATGCTCGAAGGGCACGCATCTCGGCGAGACGGTCGGGCTGGAAGGGCGGCTGCTCCATCCGATGATCGGGACCAAGCGCGTCGGCTGGGACCGCGCGCTCGATTTGGTCGCGCGGCGCTTTCGCGACACGATCGCGCGGCACGGTCCGAATAGCGTCGCCTTCTACGTCTCAGGCCAGTTGCTCACCGAGGATTATTACGTCGCCAACAAGCTGATGAAGGGGTTCATCGGCTCGGGGAATATCGACACCAATTCGCGGCTGTGCATGTCGAGCGCGGTCGCCGGCCATGTCCGCGCGTTCGGCGAGGATGTGGTGCCGGCAAGCTATGCCGATCTCGACGCCGCCGACCTGATCGTATTGGTCGGGTCGAACACCGCCTGGTGCCACCCGATCGTCTATCAGCGGATCATGGCCGCGCGGGCCGCACGCGGCGCGAAGCTGGTGGTGATCGATCCGCGCCGCACCGAGACCGCGGCCGAAGCCGACCTGCACCTGGCGATCCGGCCGGGCAGCGACGTCGCGCTGATGAATGGGCTGCTCGCCTGGTGCCGCGACGCGGGGCTGATCGATCACGACTATCTCGCGGGGCACGTCAATGTTCCCGGCGATTTCTGGGACAGGCTTGGAGAGGGGAACGATCTGTGGTCGACGGCGCGGACGTGCGACGTCCAACCCGCCGACCTCAGACGTTTCTACGACCTGTTCGCCGCCAATCCGCGCACGGTGACGATGTTCAGCCAGGGCATCAACCAGTCGGTCAGCGGCACCGATCAGGTCAACGCGATCACCAACCTTCACCTCGCGACCGGCCGGATCGGCACGCCCGGCGCGGCGCCGTTCTCGATCACCGGCCAGCCCAATGCGATGGGCGGGCGCGAAGTCGGCGGGCTCGCCTCGACCCTGGCGGCGCATATGGACTTCGCACCCGAAAATGTGGCGCGGGTCGGGCGGTTCTGGGCCGCGCCGAACATGGCGACCAAGCCGGGATTGAAGGCCGTCGACCTGTTCCGCGGCGTCGGCGAGGGGCGGATCAAGGCAATCTGGATCATGGCGACCAACCCCGCCGTCTCGATGCCCGATGCCGGCCAGGTGCGCGAGGCGCTGGCCGCCTGTCCGTTCGTTGTGGTGTCCGACGTGATCGCCGACACTGACACCAGCCGCTTCGCGCACGTCCGGCTACCGGCGACGGCCTGGGGCGAGAAGGACGGGACGGTGACCAATTCGGAACGCTGCGTCAGCCGTCAGCGCCCGATCTTCGCGCCCCCGGGCGAGGCGCGGCCCGATTGGTGGATCGTCAAGGAAGTCGGCCGCCGCATGGGCTGGCGGTCGGCCTTCACTTTTGACCGTCCGGTGGACGTGTGGCGCGAGCATGTCCGGCTGAGCGCCTATCAGAATGACGGCGCGCGCCGCTTCCGTCTCGACCGTGCGACGCCCGGCAACAGCGATTATGAGACGATGGAGCCGTTCCGCTGGGGCGACGATGCCTTTGCCGATGGCGTCTTTCCGACACCGGACGGGCGAGCACGGCTGGTCACCGTTACCCAGCGTGCCGGCGAGCGGCCGCTCCAACGCTGGCCGATGACGCTCAATACCGGGCGGTATCGCGACCAATGGCATACGATGACGCGCACCGGGTTGGCCCCCAGGCTGGCGCGCCATCGCGAGGAGCCGTTGGTCGAAATCCATCCCGACGACGCCGCGCGGTTGGATATCGCCGACGGCGCCTTGGCCCGGGTGTCGACGCCGCGCGGCGAAAGCCTTTATCGCGTTGCCGTGACGGAGGCGCAGCGGCCCGGCGAATTGTTCGTCCCGATCCATTGGACCGATCGCGGATCGACCGGCGGACGGACCGGATTGCTGCCGCGCCCGCTGGTCGATCCGCACTCGGGTCAGCCCGGTTTCAAGATGACGCCGGCGGCGATCGCGGCGGTGGCGACCGAGTGGCGCGGCTTCCTGCTGATGCGCGGTGAGCTTGGTGCGATGCCCGATTGTCTGTGGGCCACCCGCGTCGCGGTGCCGCAAGGAACGCTGTGGGAATTGGCCGGCGATGGCGACGCCGCGGCGATCGAGCGCCTGTTGCCGCAAGGCGACCGCATCGAAGCCGTCGACCCCGCCAAGGGATCGCGCCGCATCGCAATTATCCGCGATGGGCAGCTGGCGGCGTTGTTGTTCGTCACGTCGGAGGGCGTGCTGCCGTCGCGAGACTGGCTGATCGCGCAATTGGCGGCGCCCGCGGTCGCTCCGACCCTGCTCGCCGGCCGCGCGCCGGGACCGAGCGTCGATCGCGGCCCGATCGTCTGCGTCTGTTTCGATATCGGTGCGCGCGCGATCACCGATGCGATCCGCGCGGATGGCCTGGCGGACGTCGCCGCCGTCGGCGCGGCGCTGCGCGCAGGGACCAATTGCGGATCGTGCCGCCCGGCGATCGCCGGCTTGATCGCCGATCACGCCAATCGGGAGAGTGTTAATGTCGGTCGATGATTTTCCGCCGGGCAGCGTCTGGCTGGTCGGCGCCGGTCCAGGAGACCCCGATCTGCTGACGCGCAAGGCCGAGGCACTGTTGCGCCGCGCCTCGGTGGTGTTCCACGACGCCCTGGTCGGACCCGGCGTGCTCGACCTCATTCCCGACCATGTCCGGCTGGTATCGGTCGGCAAAAGGTCCGGACGCCATTCGCGCGACCAGGGGGCGATCAACCGCTTGTTGATCGAGGCGGCCAGCGACGGCGAGCGCGTCATCCGCCTCAAGGGAGGCGACCCGACATTGTTCGCCCGATCCGCAGAGGAGATGACTGCCCTCTCCGCCGAGGGGATCGCCGTTCGGATATGCCCCGGCATCACCGCGGCAAGCGCCGCCGCGGCATCGGCGGGGTTCTCGCTGTCGCTGCGCGGTCATGCGCGCCGCGTCGAGTTCGTCACCGCGCACGCCGCGCCCGGCCACCCGCTCGACCTCGATTGGCGCCGGCTGGCCGATCCGCAAGCGACGATCGCCTTCTACATGGGACGCGGTGCCGCGGCCGACATCAGCCGGAATCTGATCGCGGCCGGGCTTGAAGCGGCGACGCCCGTTATCGTGGCGTGCGATATCAGCCTGCCGGGCGAGACGCGGCTGCAGACCCGGCTCGACCTGCTGCCGTTCGCGGTCGCGACGGTCGCCGACGATCGCCCGACGCTGATCATCGTCGGTGAGGCCGTCGCGCCGCCCGGAATGACTAGGTCGCAGGTCGCTGCGACGAAAGCGATCGACGCGCGGCCTTAAAGCTGCCCGCTGCGGTGGGACGCATCCATTCGTTCCGGCCGCCTCGCGCGAAGCGCGCATCGAAAGCCGATATGGCTAGTGGAGGAGTCGATCGCCTGGGCGTGCCGTGCTGCCGGGCGATAGCGCTGGCAGTAATTGGCGGCGCAGAGATGCGATCCGCTCTTCAGCACCTTGCGTCCGATCCGCACATCCGGCGTGACGGGATCGCGGCTGTCGCGCTTGCGGCCGCCACGTGGATTGGCCGGTACGCTGCAGGCACTGCCGCGCTTCTTCTTCTCGATCGTCGGGAAGTGACCACCAGTCCGCGGTCCACTCCCAGACATTGCCGATCATGTCGAACAGGCCGTAACCGTTGGGCGGGTAGGTGCCGACCGACGAGGTGCGCTCCCATCTATCGAGCAACTGGTTGGCGAAGGGACAGGCGTTTTGCCAGTAATTGGCGAGCATCCTTCCCTTGGGCGCCAGTTCGTCACCCCAGGCGAATTCGGTGCCGTCCAGGCCGCCGCGCGCGGCATATTCCCATTCCGCGGTTGTCGGCCAGCAGACGATAAGCGTTGATATAATGGCGCACCCGACAGGATTCGAACCTGTGGCCTCTGCCTTCGGAGCGCGGCTAAAATTCTGTTTTTGGACGCAACTGGACGGGTATGTACGCAATAAAATCAGCAGGTTAAGTGAACGCCGTGCTTGTCCGTCCATCCGTGTTCTGGTAAGTTTATTGGACATTTATTGGACAAAAAACAGGCCGGTCAGATGTCCCGAGCGCTCAAAGATTTTCGGCTCAATGATCGCGCCGCCCGCGCCAAACTCACGCCGCGCGCCAAGCCATATTGGCGTCTCATCGCCGATGGACGCCATCTGGGATTCAGATCTGGGAAAACTTCGGGAAGTTGGATCGCGCGGTTTCGCGAGCCTGGCTCTGAATCCGGCTACACCAGCGCCAAGCTCGGTCTCGCTGACGATCGTACCGAAGCAGACGGCCGCACGATTCTTAGTTGGGCGCAAGCCCTCGAGAAAGCGAACGAATGGTTTGCGATACAGGTGAATCGCGTTGGGCAGACGGCCAAGGTCCGATCGGTCGAGGATGCCATCAAATCTTATGTCGCGATACAGGATGCGCGTGCGACCGAGCGCGCTGGTCGCAAGCTGCGATCGGTCGCTTCCTCCCGGCTTCAAGTGCACGTCCTGGACGATGACAAGCTGCCCGTGATCATGCTCGATCGCTTATCAGAGGCCGATTTGCGCGATTGGCTGGGTAAGATTACCGGGATCAAGAATACGTCAAAGCGTAGGTTGTGCGCCGACCTCAAGGCCGCGCTCAATGCTGCGTATGTCACCGACCGCGCCGTTCTTCCGCGAGATTTCAAGGTCACCGTCAGCGAAGGCCTCAAGCCGAGCGCCATTGACGGCGATTCCGACGATACCGCGGCCCGGGACAATCAGATTCTAGACGACGATATCGTACGAAAAATCGTAGCAGCAGCATTTGCAGTCGATGCTGATCTCGGACGATTGGTGATCCTTCTGGCAGCTACGGGTGCACGCTTCTCCCAGCTCCAGCGCTTGCGAGTTCGTGATGTCCAGATAGATGCTTCGCGTCTTATGATACCGAGTTCACGGAAAGGGCGCGGACGAAAGCCCGGCTATTATCGCCTCCAGGTGGGTGCCGACGTGATCGAGGCGCTGGCACCAGCGGTCGAGGGGCGCGCTTCAGATGCCATGCTGTTAGAGCGATGGGCGTATGCTCAAAAGGAAGGGCTGCGTTGGGTCCCAGATCACAGGCAACCCTGGTCCGTTGCATCCGAAATGACCAAGGGTTGGAAGAAGGCCATAGCTCTGACGTCGCGATCCGATATCATTCCATATGCCTTGCGCCATAGCTCGATCGTCCGGGGACTACGACGCGGGCTTCCGATCCGACTTGTCGCGGCATTGCATGACACTTCAGTCGAAATGATCGAGCGACATTATGCGCGGTGGATTACCGACGGACTGGAAGACCTAGCGGTGAAAGCCATCGTTCCGATGCTGGAAGCAGCCTAAAGCTGGGCCGTGATCGGAGATTGCACGCACCTAACATCTCGGTAGAGCCGCTGACCCGGGGGCACCGATCCTATAAAAAGGTGACCTTGCTCATTTGGCACAATTTTGCGCTGTCGTCGGTCGAGCTTGCAAATCTACGAGGAGACTCGGCAAAAGATTTTGGAAAGTTCACGCTAAAATAGGTCCAAAATGGATATACCTTGTCATGGTAATGTCATTTCTGGTTCGCGTTGAACGAAATACTTGACGGAATTGGAAGTGTTGGCCACTTCTACTGATTAAATCGAATTGGGCTTTGTCCGTGATTCGTCAAAGTGGGGGGGCGACGGCTTTGGGCAGGCGTTGGCTGAAACTTATCTGCGCCACGTTGGTAGCGATCCTCATCGTGGCGCCATCGATTGCGCAGGAAACGACTACCTACACCTACGACGCTCTCGGACGCCTTATAACGTCATCCATTTCCGGCGGCCCCAACAACGGCACGCAGACCGGCACAAACTTCGATCCCGCGAGCAATCGAACGAATTACACCGTAACCGGAACGCCAACTCCTCCCTCGTTTGCCATCAGCAATGCGCCTGCGGTGTCGGAAGGCGGGCAGCTGACCTACACGGTGACCAAGACGGGGACGACCTCGTCGAGCTATTCGGTCAGTTATGCGACGACCAACGGCGGCACGGCGACAGCGGGCAGCGATTTCAACGCGACGTCGGGCACGCTGACTTTCCCGGCCGGGGGCACGACGAGCCTGCCGATCACGGTTCAGACGCTCACCGACAGCGTAATTGAATCGCCCGAAACGCTGCTGGTCGCCCTGTCGGCGCCGACTGGCGGGGCGACGATCACCACGTCGCAGGGCACGGGCACGATCAACGACGTTCCGCCACCACCATCGTTCGCGATCGGCAACGCG
>Ga0207669_10000061_pt1 | contig 54347 bp, 59 predicted proteins | sample KBSM33metaG_FD_184329 | JGI IMG/M metagenome (GOLD analysis project Ga0207669, IMG submission 184329) | Miscanthus rhizosphere microbial communities from Kellogg Biological Station, Michigan, USA - KBS M3-3 metaG (SPAdes) (version 2) | ecosystem: Host-associated > Plants > Roots > Rhizosphere >...
TCGACCGCATAAGTCGGCGAGAATGCCCACAACACTTCGGGCGTCTCGGCGATGCTGAGCGCACCGAGCAGCGCGATCGTCAGGAAATAGAACAGCATGATCGGGCCGAAGAACAGACCCACCTTGGCGGTGCCGCTCTGCTGGATCGCGAACAGGAAGATCAGGATCGCGATCGCGATCGGCAACACGAAATGCGCCATGCCGGGCTGCGCGACCGCGAGGCCCTCGACCGCCGACAGCACCGACACCGCCGGGGTGATCATCGAGTCGCCGTAGAAGAGCGAGGTCGCGAACACTCCGAGCAGGACGATCCCCGCCGTCCATCTTTTGGTCTGCGCCTTGCTGGAAATGAGCGCGAGCAGCGCCAGGCTGCCACCCTCCCCCTTGTTGTCGGCGCGCATGATGATCGCGACATACTTGATCGTCACCACCACCATCATCGACCAGAACATCAGGCTGGTGACGCCCATGATATGCGCATGGTCGAGGCTGAGCTTGTGATGCCCGGCGAACGTCTCGCGAAAGGCGTAGAGCGGGCTGGTGCCGATATCGCCGAAGACGATGCCGATCGCACCAACGGCGAGCTTGATCAGCCCGTCATTGCCATGCGCATGCGCGTGGCCGGCGTGCGCGTCATCATCGTGCCCGTCGGTTACTGCGATCGAAGGAGTGGCTGCGCTCACGGCAGGCGCCGCGCGTTCGCACGAAAGGTCATGATGACCGTATGAAGCCCCTGTTTACGGTGGCGGCGCCCTAGCATTGCATCGGAACGCCCGCAACGACGCATTGGATGCACCGGCTCGTTATGGGTCAGCGGGCCGCTCACGGGCGACGGATGACCTCGCGAATGACGAAATGCGACGCCAGCCGCGTCACGCCCGGCAGGCGCGACAGAGTCTCGCGGTGTATCCGCTCGAAACTGTCGTCGCGCGTCACCTCGACATGAAGCATGTAATCGGCCTCGCCGCTCATCAGGAAACAATCGCGTACTTCCGGACATTCGCTAATCTCTGCCTCGAATGCCGCCATCGTCTCCTGCCGCTGGTCGCGGAGCGTGACGTTGACCATGACCACCGCCGGATGCCCCCGAGCCTCATGCGACAGCACCGCGCGAAACCCCGCGATCAGCCCGCGATCGCGCAAGCTGCCGACGCGGCGGTGCGCCGCGCTCCCCGACAGGCCTACCGCCTCGCCGAGCTCCGCACTTGTCAGGTCCGAATTGACGACGAGTTGTTTGAGGATCTTGCGATCGAGATGGTCGAGCATTTTTCTCTCACAGGGATATAATCACGCAAACATATCCTGCCAGGGGTCACCCGTGTCAAAAAACTTGCGAACCTCTCTCGCCTTTTCGGCGCTATTTGCATGGCAACCCCTTTCAGGAGAGTTCGCATGCGAGTCGGTGTTCCCAAGGAAATCAAGAATCACGAATATCGCGTCGGCCTGACCCCTTCGTCAGTCGCCGAGCTCCACGCCGCCGGCCACGAGGTGATCGTCGAGACCAAGGCGGGCATGGGCATCGATTTCGAGGATCAGGCCTATATCGACGCCGGTGCGCGGATCGTGCCCGACGCCAAGACCGTCTTTGCCGAATCGGACATGATCGTGAAGGTCAAGGAGCCCCAACCGCAGGAAGTGGCGATGCTCGAGCCGCGCCACGTGCTGTTCACCTATCTCCACCTCGCCGCCGACAAGCCACAGGCCGAGGGCCTGATGAAGTCGGGCGCGACCTGCATTGCTTATGAGACTGTCACTGCGGCGCGCGGCGGCCTGCCGCTCCTGAAGCCGATGTCGGAGGTCGCCGGCCGCATGTCGATCCAGGTCGGCGCGCATTATCTCGAAAAGGAACAGGGCGGCCGCGGCGTGCTGCTCGGCGGCGTTCCGGGCGTGGCCCCAGCCAAGGTCGCGATCCTCGGCGGCGGCGTATCGGGCGTCAACGCGGCACAGATGGCAGTCGGCATGCGCGCCGACGTTACCATCTACGACATCAACAACGACCGCCTGGCCGAGCTCGACATGTTCTTCTCGAGCCAGATCAAGACGCAATATGCCTCGAAGGCGGCGATCGCGCAGGCAGTGCGCAACGCGCATCTGGTGATCGGCGCGGTGCTGGTGCCTGGCGCGGCAGCGCCCAAGTTGGTCACACGCGACATGGTCAGGACGATGAAGCGTGGCTCGGTTTTGGTCGACATCGCGATCGACCAGGGCGGTTGCTTTGAGACTAGCCATGCGACGACGCACGAAGATCCGGTGTTCGAAGTCGACGGCGTGATCCATTATTGCGTCGCCAACATGCCAGGCGCGGTGGCGCGGACCAGTGCGTTCGCGCTCAACAACGCCACCCTGCCCTTCGCGCTCAAGCTCGCGAAGCTCGGCGCCGAGGGAGCGATGAAGGCCGATCCGCACCTCGCCAACGGGCTCAACGTCTACAAAGGCAAGATCACGCACGAGGCGGTCGCCGAAGCTCTCGACCTCCCGTTCGAGCCCTGGCACGCCTGATCAGGCACTCTGACGATCCGCCCGACCGCGGAGTTTGTTTCAGCAAGGCTGAAACAGTGGCGGCACCAGCCCGCTCCCCCACCCGGCCTCCCAATCAGGATATTCTATGGGAGGCCGGGTGGGGGAGCGGGCCGCCACCGATTCAGCGAAGCTGAAAACGAGTCTAGCGTTGGGCGGATTGTTCGCGGGCTATCTCGGCGAGCAACATGTCGAGCAGAGTCAGCCGCCGCACGATCTCGTCACGATAGCTGGCATTCTTAGGGGTCAAATCCAGCGCGTGCTTCCACAGCGGCCGTGCCTTGGCGAATTCTCCGGCGCGAATGTAGGCGAGGCCAAGGAACAGAGGCGGCCCCGGATTCTGCGGCGCCAGCATCATCGCCCGACGATAGGCCAGCAGCGCTGCCGGCGACACGACGCCACGGTCATGTAGCGCGATCACGTTGCCGAGTTCGCTCCACATCGCCGCACTCCGCGGGGCATAGTCGACCCCGCCGGTCAGCGCGCGCGCGGCGAAGTCGGGATCGCCATTGGTCAGCGCTACATCCGAAATGCCGAAATACATCGACTCGCCGCCGAAGCGGCCAAAGAAGGTGTCGCGCAGCTTCTTGTACGCTTCGCTCGGCGGCAGCTTGACCGCGTCCGCCGCGACCGGCTGCGCCGCCAGGTCGGGCTGTCCTTGCCAGGCATAGCCCGCCGCGCCCAGCATCAGCGCGGCGCCCGCGAGCGGCCAGAGCGGCCGCGGCAGGCGCAGCACGGCAAGCAACGCCGCCGTGGTCAGGCCGATGAGCGCGAGCATGATCCAGCCCATCAGCGCTTCCTCCTGAAGCTCGACCGCGCGATCGCGATGCCGATCACGAGCAGCACGAAAGGTGCCGCCCAGAGCGGCCAGGTCGCGCCACCCAGCGGCGGGTCGTAACTGATATAATCGCCATAACGCTGGATCAGCCAGGCGCGCACCTGCTCCGGGCTCTCGCCACTTTTGATCCGCTGCCGGATCAGCGAGCGCATATTGGCGGCGATGTCGGCATTGCTGTCGGCGATCGACTGACCCTGGCATTCGACGCAGCGGATCGTCCCCATCAGCGCCTTGGCCTGCGCTTCCTGCGCGGGATCGCTGAGCTGGGTGTCGGCGAGCGGCGCTTGCTGGGCGAGCGCGGGTGTCGCGAGGGCCGCCAGCAGTCCCAACAAGATCGTCACCCCAGCCCTGTGCCGGGGCCTGACGTGCCGCACGCGCCAGCCTTTCGGCTCTACGCAACTCGCCCGACTCACGGTGGATGCCGGGACGAGCCCGGCATGACGGTTCGAGAGACTCATCGCATCGCTCGCCACGTCTGCAGGATGTCGTCGACCTGATCCGGCCGCAAATTGCTGACATATTGCCGCACGATCCGCCCGCGCCCGTCGATCAGGAACGTCTCCGGTACGCCCGATGAACCCAGGGCGATCTGCACCTGGCTGGCTTTGTCGTTGCCGATCCGCTGATAGGGGTCGCCGTTGCGATCGAGAAACTTCTGCACCGCCTCGGGCGTGTCGTTAATCGCCACGCCGTCGATCGGCACGCCGGCGGCTCTCAGCTTCATCAGCTCAGGCGCCTCGGCGATGCACGGCACGCACCAGCTGGCGAAGACGTTGATCAGGCGCGGCTTGCCACCGCCGAAGCTGGTGCGCGCGACTCCCGGCTTGGCCGGCAACATCGCCGGCAGTGCGAAATCGGGCAGCGGCTTGTCGACCATCGCCGAGCGAACGGTGCGATCCGCCGGCTTGAACAGCCCGAGCGCGACCAGCCCGAACAACGCCGCGAACAGCACGAGCGGCAGCCAGAGCAGCACGCGCCTCACGCCACCGCCTCTTCATAGTCGTCATATACGACGCGCTTGCGGCGGCGGATCCGACCGACGAACGACAAAGCGCCGCCCAGTCCGATCAGGCCGCCGCCCAGCCAGATCAACGTCACGAACGGCTTCCACCACAAGCGGACCTGCCACCCGCCCTTGCCGTCGGGCTGGCCGAGCACGGTATAGAGTTGGCCGTCGAGCCGCGTCGCAATCGCGCTTTCGCTGGTCGTCGTCGGCGGGCTGGCGAAGAAGCGCGACTCTGGCGACAGCATGAACGGCGTGGCGCCCTCACCCCGGCGGATGCTGAGATCGGCGGCGATCGCAGACCAATTGGGTCCGACCACCGGACGGATGCCGGTCATGGTCACCAGATACGGCCCGACCGCGCGCGTCTCGCCTTGACGCAGAACGGCCAAGGTCTCCTTGGTAAAGGCGCTATCGCTCGCCATCCCGGCCAGGCTCACCGCCACGCCCAGATGCGCGACCACCATGCCCCAGGTGAACAGCGGCGTGCGGCGCAAATTGCGGCCCCATAAGGGCGCGACGCTCGCCACGGCTAGCCCTGCGGACAGCACCAACGCCGCCAGCGGCAGGAGTCCCGCACCCCAGGCGAACGGCACCAGCACGATCAACGCGGCGCACGATGCCGCGACCGGCCAGGTCATTCGCTTGAGCAACGCCGAAGTCTCATCGCGGCGCCAGCGTAGCAGCGGCCCGATCGCGATGAACACGACCAGCGCCAGCGTCACCGGCCCGACGGTCTTGTCGAAAAACGGCTTGCCGACCGACAATTGCACGCCCCAGCCCGCCGCGGCGAGCGGATAGAGCGTGCCGATCAACACGATTCCCAGGATCACCGACAGGAGGAGATTGTTGACCAGCAACGCGCCTTCGCGGCTGATCAGCGCGAAGGTATTGCCTTGCCGGACAGTACCGATCCGCGCCGCAAACAGGACCAACGCACCGCCGATATAGATCGCCAGCAGCGCCAGCAGGAACGCGCCGCGCTTCGGGTCGACGGCAAAGGCATGGACGCTGGTCAGGATGCCCGAGCGCACCAGGAACGTCCCAATCATGCTCATCGAAAAGGCGACCACCGCCAGCATGATCGTCCAGGCCCGCAAGCCGTCGCGCGTCGCCAGCACCGACACCGAATGGAGCAAGGCGGTCGCCGCCAGCCATGGCATCAGACTGGCATTCTCGACCGGATCCCAGAACCACCAGCCGCCCCAGCCGAGTTCGTAATAGGCCCAATAGCTTCCTGCGGTGATGCCGATCGTCAGGAAGATCCAGGCGCCGAGCACCCAGGGACGCATCGCGCGGGCGAAGGCCGGCCCGACATCGCGGGTGACCAGCGCGCCGACCGCGAACGAGAACGCCACCGAGATGCCGACATAGCCGACATACAAGGTCGGCGGATGGAACGCCAAGCCGGGATCCTGGAGCAACGGATTGAGGCCATTGCCGTCGGGCGGCGACGGAAACAGCCGCGCGAATGGGTTGGAGGCGAACAGCAGGAAAGCGTAGAAGCCCATCGAGATCAGCGCCTGTGCTCCGATCGTGGCGTTGAGCGTGCGTTGATCGAGCCGCCGCTCGAAGATCGCGACCGCGCCGCCAGCCAGCCCCAGGATCGTCACCCAGAGCAGCATCGATCCCTCGTGATTCCCCCATGCTCCGGCGATCTTGTAGATCATCGGCTTGAGCGAATGGCTGTTCTCGGCGACCAGCAGCACCGACATGTCGGACTGGACGAACACCAGGATCAGGCACAGCATCGCCAGCGCGGTGAGCAACCCTTGGGCGATCGCCACCGGACGCACCGCGCGCGCCATTTCCGCGCGTCCGCCGATCACCGCGCTCGACGCGACGACCAGCTGCAACACCGCCATAATGGCGGCCAGCCACAACGCGGCCAGTCCCCCTTCAGCGATCATTGCTTGAGCGACCTCGTCTCGTGCAGCTTGCCGGCCATTTCGGGCGGCTGATATTTCTCGTCATGCTTGGCGAGCAAATTGGTCGCGACGAAGCTGCCGTCGGGCTGGAATTGCCCCTCGGCGACGACGCCCGATTTCTCGCGAAACAGATCGGGCGCGATGCCCTTGAAACTCACCGGCGTGGTGGCGGCGCCATCGGTGACCACGAAGTCGAGCGTTACACCATCGGCGGCGTGCTTGATCGACCCCGCTTCGACCAGACCGCCGAGCCGCACTGCCTTGCCGAGCGGCAGGCCTTGTTTCCTGACGTCGGATGGCGCGTAGAAGAACGACGCCTGGTCCTTCAGACCCGATAAAGCGAGCCCGCTCGCGCCCGCGATCGCCAGGACCGCCGATCCTGCGAGCCACAATCGTTGATGTTTCGGCTTCACTTGTTGTCGCGCTCCGCCGTGCGCATCGCGACATAGCTCCACCCGATCAGCGCGATCGTCGCGCCGAGCGTGAGGCCATAAGCCGCCGCGACGAACAGCCATTGGTTCATGCCGCCATCCTCCGCATCCGCGCCTCGCGCCGCTCGCGCGCCAGCATCGCGCGCATCCGCATCAGCACGATGCCGGCGAACAAGAAGGTGAAGCCCGACAGCGTGAACCAGAGCGGCCACAGCATCGAGGAGTCGATCGTCGAGCTGGTCAGCCCGATGCTCTCGCCCTGATGCAACGTGTTCCACCACACCACCGAATAGCGAATGATCGGCAACAGCACGGTGCCGGCGATCCCATAGATTGCAGGCAGTCGCCCGTCCCCGCCGCGATCGGCATCGGCGCGGGCCAGCGCCATGTAGGCGAGATAGACGAAGAACAGCAGCAACATGCTGGTCAGCCGCCCGTCCCATTCCCACCAGGTGCCCCAGGTCGGCCGCCCCCAGATCGATCCGGTGGCGAGGCACAGGAACGCGAACACGGCGCCCGGCAAGGCGATCGCGCGCGCGGCGATGCGTGCCAACGGGTGGCGCCAGACGAGATAGGATAGGCTGGCGACCGCGATCCCGCTCCATCCGCCCATGCCGAGCCACGCTGTCGGCACGTGGATGTAGAGAATCCGCACGCTGTCGCCCTGCAGATAATCGGGCGGCGTCTGAGTCAGTCCGGCCCAGCAGCCGAACAGAGTCAGTAGCACGCCCGTCAGCAAGAAGGCCGGCGTCAGCGGGCGTGCGAGGCGCAGGAAACGCGCGGGATTCGCAAGGGCATGAAGGCTGGCCACGATGGTGGAGGCGAATAGGACAAGATGTGCGCGGTGTCACTTAAGAGTTGACACGGATTGACTAACCGCGCGCCACCTTGCGCAGCCTTGCCGTTCAGCTCCGCCCGATCAGCCGCCGCGCGATCGCGTCCGCCACGTCCGATGCGGGCTGGCCGGTACGGTCGCTTTCGTCCCACACTTCGATCAGGCGCTCGGGGATTCGCGCGATCCGCGCCTCGACCTCGGCGCGATCGCCCTGGCCGAGATATTCGAGTCCGACATTGATGATGCCGCCGGCGTTGATCACGTAATCGGGTGCATAGAGCACGCCGCGCGCGTGAAGCCGCGAGCCGTCCTCGCGCGTCGCCAGCTGGTTGTTGGCCCCGCCCGCGATCACCTTGGTGTTGAGCGCGGCGATCGTCTCGGCGGTCAGGATCGCGCCCAGCGCATTGGGGCTGACGACATCAGCTTCCAGCACCAGGATTTCTTCGGTCGGCACCGTCGCGGCGCCAAGCTCGGCCGCCAGCGCTTTCGCCTTGTCGCCATTGACGTCCGCCACGGTCAGCTTCGCGCCGTCCGCGGCCAGCAATCGCGCCAACCCGCCGCCGACGCTGCCGACGCCCTGGATCGCGACGTGCACGCCCGCCATCGAATCGACGCCCAGCCCGCGCTTCGCCGCCGCTTTAACGCCCTGATAGACGCCGCTCGCCGTATACGGCCCGGGATCGCCGCCGGCGCCGCCCGCCGCGACCGGCAGGCCCGACACGTGCTTGGTCCGCGTCGCGATGACTTTCATGCTCGCCTCGGACATGCCGACATCCTCGGCCGTCACGTAGCGGCCGCCGAGCGACTCGACCGCGGCGCCAAACGCCTCGAGCTGTGCGGCGCTGATTGCCTGGCCCGGTGTCGAGGCCAGCACGACGCCCTTGCCGCCGCCCAGCGGCAGTCCCGCCATGGCATTCTTATAGCTCATCCCGCGCGATAGCCTCAGCGCGTCGGTGATCGCGCGATTGGCGTCGGCATAATGCCAGAAGCGCACGCCGCCGGCCGCCGGACCGAGGTTGGTCGAATGCACCGCGATGATCGCGGTCAGGCCCGCTTTGGGGTCGCGGAACAGGTGGACGCCCTCATGGTCGTCGAAATCGGGAAGGTCCCAAACGGAAGTCATGCTGGCTCCGGTGTGGCAAAGAAAATTACGAAGCCGCGTAATATTCTTCTAGAGCGACTATGGCCAGCCCGAATGCACCGTGGGCGCGAAACGGCTGGAAAAATGGGGCGACCGACGGGACTTGAACCCGCAACATCCGGCATCACAAGCCGACGCTCTAACCAATTGAACTACGATCGCCGTAGAACGCGCGCCCCTAGCGGCACCGACCGGTGCAGGTCAAGGCTGACGACGCGGGATGATTTGGTTAGGCTCCGCGCCCTATGTCGTCAGCCGATATTTCTGCTCCGCCCAATCTCGGTTCGGGTCACCCGTCCGAGCCGGTGATCGCCCATATCATGGCGCAGCCGGGCGTGCAGCGCACACCGAGCCCCAAGCTGACTTTGTTCCAGCGGCGCGGCTTCGTCACGCCCGATCTGTGCCAGGCGCTGACCGCGCTGATCGACACCCAGCGGCGGCCCTCGACGGTCTCCGATTATAATGGCGACGCCGCTTTTCGGACGAGCGAAACCTGCGACCTCGACGCGGCGATTCCCATCGTCGCCGACCTCGAACGGCTGATCATCGATTTCATCGGCCTCGACCCAGCGCATGGCGAGCCGATCCAGGGTCAGCGTTACGCGGTCGGCCAGGAGTTCAAGGCACACACCGATTATTTCGAGCCGGGCGGTGTCGACTTTCACACCTTCACCTCAGTCGCCGGCAACCGCACCTGGACCGCGATGATCTATCTGAACGAACCCGATGCCGGTGGCGCCACGCGGTTCAAGACGATCGACAAGATCGTCCAACCCGAAACCGGCAAATTGCTGTGCTGGAATAAGCTGCGCCCCGACGGCAGCCCCAATCCGAGCACCATCCATCAGGGGATGAAAGTCCGCGCCGGCACCAAGTACGTCATTACCAAGTGGTTTCGCGAACGTCCTTGGGGCTGGGCGTCGTGATATTTTCGAGCATCGCGCGGAAAAGTGGGTACCGGTTTTACGCAGAAAGTGATGCGACCACAGATAGCTAGCGCGGAATAGATGATCCAGGAATCACCTATTCCGCGCTAGGGCCGTCACAAGACTTTCATCAAATCGCCATCGGTGAGTCACGCAAGTGCAACTGCACCGACGCAATCCACCCATAGGGGCCAACGCGACGATGTGGCGGGCGGGAATCACCGACTCGCTGAACGATCGTCGTGAACGGACGGACGGCAACCAGCCGCCGCCTTACCCAGTGGAGCTATTTAAATGGGGATCTCGACCTTGCGGAGCACGCTGCTGGCCAGCGCGCTGATCGCGGTTACTGCCACGCCGGCTTTTGCCGCCGAAGACCCGAAGGCGCCGGCAGCGACTCCCGCGCCTCAGGATCCGGCCGCCGCGCCAACCGACCAGACCGCCAACAGCGACGGCCTGGCCGACATCGTCGTCACCGCGACGAAGCGTGCCACCAACCTTCAGAAGACGCCGATCTCGATCAGCGTGCTCGACAGCCAGGCGCTGACCGAACGCCACGTGCTCAGCCTGTTCAACCTGGCCGACGGTTCGGTGCCGTCGCTGCGCGTCGCCACGTTCGAAGCGCGCCAGTCGGCGCTGACGATCGGTATCCGTGGCATCGTTCCCTACGACCAGAATCAAACTGCCCGTGACGGCGGCGTCGGCGTCTATATCGACGGTGTCGCGCTCGGAAAGACGCAAGGCCTGAACGCCGCGCTGTTCGACATCGAGCGGATCGAAGTGCTCAAGGGCCCGCAGGGCACGCTGTTTGGCCGTAATACCGAGGGCGGCGCGCTCTCGCTGGTGAGCAAGGCCCCGACCGGTGAGCTTGGCGGCCGTATCGAAGGCGGCGTGGGCAATTATGGCAGCCGTACCGGCGAAATCCATCTCGACCTGCCGGCGTTCTACAACATCGCGATCAAGCTCGATGGCGTCTACCAGCATCAGGATCCGACCGTGAAGGATCCGCTCGCCGGCTCGACCGGCTGGAACTTCTACGATCGCAAGGGCGGCCGCGCCGCGGCGCGCTGGACGCCGTTCGAGGGCTTCACCGCGGACATCGCGTATGATTACGCCAAGGACGAGAATACGCCGAACTTCAGCCAACTGCTGAACTATAATCCGAACGGCTATACCGTCGGCACTTATACCAATCCGCAGACCGGTGTGCTCGGGACGTCGCTTTTCATTCCGGGCACGGGCGCGGCCACGCCGATCGCTTGCGGCGGCACCATCACCGCGGCCCAAGCGGCGGCGGGAAGGCCCATCTGCATCGCGCCCAAGGCGCCGCTCGTCGGCGTGCATCCGGAGCGCCAGACCGTTGCCGATGTCGGCGTGCCGCAGCAGCCCAGCGTCGATATCACTCACGGCGTTTCGGCAAACCTGAAGTACAATGTCGCGCCCTGGCTTGAACTGCGCTCGATCACCGCATGGCGCGGGGTCGAGACCGATCAGTGGGATAACTCCGGTGGACCGGAGCGCAGCTCTTTCTCGCCGTTCGTCCTGAACACGGCCAATCCCGCCGCGCTCAACACAACCGGAACGTTCAGCCGCTACAGCCTGTCGTTCTTCCGCCAGCACCAGTTCAGCCAGGAATTTCAGGCAGTCGGCAGCTCGAACGGGTTCGATTACGTCGTCGGCGCCTATTATTACACCGAACACGCGACCGAATATGCGGCGACGCCGCTGAGCAATCAGTGGAACGCCGATGGCACGGCCTACACCATCCGCAGCCCGATCACTCCCGGGACCATCACGTCGGCGAATTCGGGCTATCAGCCTTATGACTCGTCATGCATCAACACGCTGGCGGCGACCGTGCCGCAGTTCACCAACAGCTGCCAGTTCATCACCCGCGCGAGTGAGGCGTACGATCACAATTACTCGGTGTTCGGCAATCTGACGTACACGCCGCAAGGTGCGGACTTCCTGCACTTCACCGCCGGCGGCCGCTGGACGAAGGACAAGCGCCATGGGCAGCTCTATGTGGTGAACAACAAGTCGAACCTGGCGAACCCGAGCGTTACGACGGTCGCCTCGCCGTTCACCTTCTCCAATAGCATCAGCCGCTTTGATCCAATGTTCAACATAGCGTTCGACGCAACCAAGGACGTCCATTTCTACGCCAAATATTCGACCGGTTTCCGCGCTGGCGGCGCCAACGACCGGTCGCAGAGCTTCAACGCCTTCGGTCCGGAATCGGTCAAGTCTTATGAAATCGGCGCGAAGATGGAGTTCCTCGATCGCCGCGTTCGCCTGAACCTCGCCGGCTATATCATGGACCGCGACAACACGCAGTTCGACTTCGACCTGTTCGATACGAACGGCAGCAGCCCGACCAACGGGTCGCACATCGAGCAGACCCAGAATGCCGGCAAGAGCAAGATCCGCGGCATCGAGGCTGACCTGACGGTGCGTCCGGTCGCCGGTCTGACGCTGGCGGCGTCCTATGCCTATACCTATTGGAAGGCGCCGAGCGCGGTGAACTCGATCACCGGCGGCCTGCCGCAGCAGCTCTATATCGTCTACACGCCGAAGAATGCCGCGTCGGGCTCGATCGATTATTCGGTACCGATCGGCAAGGGCGATACGGCGGTCAGCCTGCATCTCGACGCCAATTATGCGAGCAGCCAGTACAGCTTCCAGCTCGAGCCGACCAAGACCGACCCGAGCTTCGTCGTCAACGGACGCCTCGCGCTGACCGATATCGCGATTAACGCGAGCAACAAGGTCACGCTGTCCGTGTGGGCGCGCAACCTGCTCGACCACACCTATGTCTATCGCCGCTCGGCAGCGAACTCGACGCCGGTCCTCAACTATAACGGGAGCACGCTGGTTTCGACCAATTATGGCGGCATCCTGGGCGACTACGGCAATTTCAATTCGCCGCGGACCTGGGGCTTCGAACTCAGCGCGAAGTTCTGATCGCAAGATCAGGATAAAAGGGGAAAGGCGGCTTCCGACAGGAGGCCGCCTTTTTTGCGACCGGTGCGGCCGCTCGCCGGAGAGGATCTCGATGACGCTCGAACGCGGTGAGGACAGGCCAATCATCAACCGTTTTCGCGAGTGTCCGAAAACGAAAAAGCGGCCTAGCAAGGCCGCCTTCGATACCGATCGCCGGTGGGCGATGGTGGGCGCGACAGGGATTGAACCTGTGACCCCACCCGTGTGAAGGGTGTGCTCTACCGCTGAGCTACGCGCCCGATCGCGAGCCGCTTCCGGCGTCGCAAAAGGAAGGGGGCGACGTTTAGCGCCGCCCCGTTGTCATCGCCTTAAGACGATCCGTTCGATCTTGTCCAGCCCCTCTCGCGAGGAGCCGAGCCGATCAGTTGACCGAATCCTTCAGGCCCTTGCCTGCCTTGAACTTGGGTTGGGTAGATGCCTTGATCGTCATCGGCTCGCCGGTGCGCGGATTGCGGCCGGTCGACGCCTTGCGCTTCGAAACCGAGAAAGTGCCGAAACCGACCAGGCGAACCTCGTCGCCCTTCTTGAGCGCGCCGCCGATCACGTCGAACACGGCCTCCACGGCCTTGCTGGCATCGCCTTTGCTGAGGCCTGCCGTATCGGCAACGGCGCTGATCAGCTCCTGCTTGTTCATCGTCCTCGAAACCCCCGTTTAGAGTGCGTTACACGTTTGCTACTGGAATAAGACTCGCGGCCCGAGGCCGGGCGCGCAGTAACGCTGCTCCGGGCGAACGAGTCAAAACAAATCCGCCGCAACTCCGACCGTAATGATCGAATTTGCGGCGGATCGTTTCGTCGCGTACCGTTTCAGCACGCATCACTTGGTTTCAGCAGAGCTGAAACAGAAGCTGTGCCGGCCCGCTCCCCCGCCCGGCCGCCCAACAGGATATTCTATGGGTGGCCGGGCGGGGGAGCGGGCCGGCACCGTCTCAGCGAAGCTGCAAAGGATTAGTGCGGCAACTCCCCTGCCTGGGCGATGCTCGCCGGCGGCTGCGCTGCCAGTTCGTCGCCCTCGGTCCAGTCGATTGCCTCGAGCGGCTGGGTCAGTGCGAGCCGCAACACTTCGTCGACATGCTCGACCGGGATGATCTTGAGACCCTTGCGGATATTGGCCGGAATCTCGACGAGATCCTTCTCATTGTCCTTGGGAATCAGCACCGTCTCGATCCCACCGCGGAGCGCCGCGAGCAGCTTCTCCTTCAAGCCCCCGATCGGCAGCACACGGCCGCGCAAGGTGACCTCGCCAGTCATCGCAATCTCCCGCCGCACCGGCACGCCGGTCATCGTCGAGACGATCGACGTGACCAGACCGATGCCCGCCGACGGACCGTCCTTGGGCACGGCACCTTCGGGCAAATGGATATGGATGTCCTTGCGCGCGAACAGGCTGGGCTTGATCCCGTAAGACGGCGCCCGCGCCTGGACGAAGCTCATCGCGGCCTGGACGCTTTCCTTCATCACGTCGCCGAGCGTACCGGTCGTCTTGACCATGCCCTTGCCCTGCACGGTGACGCTCTCGATCGTCAGCAACTCGCCGCCGACCTCGGTCCAGGCGAGCCCGGTGACCGCACCGATCTGGTTTTCGGTCTCGGAGAGGCCATGGCGATATTTGAGCACGCCCGCGAACTCGTGGAGATTGTCAGGCGTGATCGTCACACTCTCGACCTTGCCTTCGAGAATCTGGCGCAGCGCCTTCCTCGCCAGCTTGGCGATCTCGCGCTCGAGCGTGCGAACGCCGGCTTCCCGCGTGTAGCGCTGGATCAACGCGCGCAGACCTTCATGGGTCAGCGTGAACTCGCCTTCCTTCAGCCCATGCGCCTCGACCTGTTTTGCGATCAGGTGACGCTCGGCGATCTCGACCTTCTCGTCCTCGGTATAGCCTTCGAGCCGGATGATCTCCATGCGGTCGAGCAACGGCTGCGGCAGGTTCAAGGTGTTCGCGGTGGTCACGAACATGACGTCCGACAGATCGATGTCGATCTCGAGATAATGGTCGTTGAACTTGCTGTTCTGTTCGGGGTCGAGCACCTCGAGCAGCGCCGAGGCAGGATCGCCGCGGAAATCCTGGCCGAGCTTATCGATCTCATCGAGCAGGAACAGCGGGTTGGACGTTCCGGCCTTTTTCAGGTTCGACACGATCTTGCCTGGCAGCGAGCCGATATAGGTCCGGCGATGGCCGCGAATCTCGGCCTCGTCGCGCACGCCGCCCAGCGACTGGCGAATGAACTCGCGCCCAGTCGCCTTGGCGATCGACTTGCCCAGGCTGGTCTTGCCGACGCCGGGAGGACCGACCAGGCACAGAATCGGGCCCTTGAGCTTGTTGGTGCGCGCCTGGACCGCGAGATATTCGATGATCCGGTCCTTGACCTTCTCGAGTGCATAATGGTCCTCGTCGAGCACCGCCTGCGCCGCCGCAATATCCTTCTTGAGCTTGGACTTCTTGCCCCAGGGCAGACCGAGCAGCACGTCGAGATAGTTACGCACGACGGTGGCTTCGGCCGACATCGGCGCCATCGTTTTCAACTTCTTGAGCTCGGCAGTCGCCTTGGTGCGCGCTTCCTTGCTCAGCTTGAGCGTGGCGATCTTCTGGGTCAGCTCGGCGATCTCGTCGCCATCGCCCTCATCGGCTTCATTGCCCAGCTCGCGCTGAATCGCCTTGAGCTGCTCGTTCAAATAATATTCGCGCTGGGTCTTCTCCATCTGGCGCTTGACCCGCGACTTGATCTTCTTCTCGACCTGCAGGACGCCGAGTTCGCCTTCCATGAAGGCATAGACCATCTCCAGCCGCTTCGACTGGTCGAGCTCGATCAGCAACGCCTGCTTCTCGGCGACCTTGATCGCGATATTGCCGGCGATCGAATCGGCCAGCCGCGACGGTTCCTCGATCTCGCTCAGCTGCACCGCGGTCTCCGCCGGCAGCTTGCGGTTGAGCTTGGAATAGGATTCGAACTGATCGACCACCGAACGCATCAGCGCCTGGATCTCCACGCCCTTCTCGGCGTCTTCCTCGATCCGCTCGATCTCGGCGGTGAGGTGATCGCCGCCGCCCGACAATGTCTTCAGCGTGGCGCGCGCCTTGCCCTCGACCAGCACGCGTACGGTGCCGTCGGGAAGCTTCAGGAGCTGCAGGATCGTCGCAACGACGCCCATGTCGTACAGATCGTCGCGCTGCGGATCGTCCTGCGCGGGGTCGAGCTGCGCGACCAGGAAAATCTCCTTATCGGCGGTCATCGCGCTTTCCAGCGCGGCAACCGACTTGTCGCGGCCGACGAACAGCGGCACGATCATGTGGGGAAACACCACGATGTCGCGCAGCGGCAATACGGGGAAGGATTGGGTAGTCATGGATACTCCGGGGGCGCCCAACCGGGGCGCTTTTGTCTTTCTATATGGTAAGCGTGAGCGTTCCATCAATCTCCCACGCCTTTTCGTCCCCGGATTGGTGGGGATAAGCCTGATCGCCGCCGCCGCGGCCGGCGCGGCGACCTTGCCTAAGAAGGGCGAACCGCCGCTGACGGCGCAGACCCAGCGATCGGGCGGCCCGGTCGATCCGGACCAGGCCAAACTGCGATTCGACACCGCCGATCTGTCGTTCGAGGTGCTTCCGGACACCGAGCAACTCAAGGCCGTGGCGGTAGAGAGTTTCACGCCCAACGCGCCGGCCGACAAACTGGTGATCGACCTCGACAGGAATCTCGGGCCGAGCGCGATCACCGTCGACGGACAGAAACTGCCGACGAGCGCCTGGTCGAACCCGGAGGGCCGGCTGACGATCAAGCTTCCGCGCACCTATGCGGCGGGCGAGCGCATCACCGCGACGATCGTTTATGGCGGCGTGCCGCACGTCGCGGTCAATGCGCCGTGGGACGACGGTGTGGTCTGGTCGAAGACCAAGGACGGCCGGCTGTGGTTCGCCACGACGAGCGAAGGCTATGGCTGCGACATATTGTGGCCGTGCTTCGACTTTCCCGAAGGCGAACCGGGCAAGGTCGCGCTCCATATCACCGTCCCCAAGGGGCTGAAGGCGCCATCCAACGGCATTTTCAAGGGTGTCGACACCGGGGCCGACGGCCGTGAGACATGGAACTGGGAGATCAAGCATCCCAACACCTATGCGATCGCGCTCAATGTCGCGCCTTATGAAGTGATCTCCGCCGATTATAAGAGTCGTTTCGGCAACACGATCCCGATGTTCTACTGGTATCTGCCGGGCGAGGAGGAACAGGCGAAAAAGCTGTTCGCGGAGTTCGCCCCGACGCTCGATTTCTTCGAAAGCAATGTCGGCCCCTACCCGTTCGGCGACGAGAAGGTCGGGGTGGTCGAGACGCCGCATCTCGGCATGGAGCATCAGACGATCAACGCGTACGGCAACGGCTACAAAAAGGCGCCCGAGGGCTTCGACTGGCTATTCCAGCACGAATTCAGCCATGAGTGGTTCGGCAATCAAGTGACCGCCGCCAATTGGGACGATTACTGGATCCACGAAGGCTATGGCGAATACATGCAGCCGGCCTACGGGCTGTGGCGCGAGGGCTATGCCCGCTACGCGACGATGCTGGACGATCAGCGCAACAAGATCGTCAACGCCGTGCCGATCACCCGCGGCCGCTGGATCACCGAGGAAGAAGTGTACGAGCCGACCAAGGGCGGCCCCGGCGGCGACATCTATTTCAAGGGCGCGTGGATGCTCCACACCCTGCGCTGGCTGATCGGCGACAAGCAATTCTGGGACGTGACGCGCCTCGAAGTCTATGGCCGCCCCGATCCCAAGCCGGGCAATTTCACGCCGCGCTTCGGCTCGACGCGCGACTATGAGGACAATGTCAGGAAGGTCACCGGCCAGGACCTCGACTGGTTCTTCGACATCTATCTGCGCAAGGCCGACCTGCCCGAACTGGTCGAGGCGCGGAGCGGCGACAAGCTCAATCTGTTCTGGCTGACTCCCGACAAGCTCCCCTTCCCGATGCCGATCGAAGTGCTGGTCGACGATAAGCTGATGAAGGTCGAGATGCCCGATGGCACCGCGACGATCGACGTGCCCGCTGGGGCCCATGTCGTGGTCGACCCCTATGCCCGCGTGTTGAAACGATCGCGCGCGGTCGAGGAGTATCGGGCAGGACTCAAGCTGAAGCAGTAAGCGTGTTGTCGGGACAATACGGCAGGAGCATAATAAGCCCGATGCTGCACGCTTTCCCCAACGACGCGGTCGCCCTGCCCGGGCTTGCCGCGATCATGCTCGGTTTCTTTGCCTTCTTCATCGCGCTGATGGCAGCGCGGCATCGGGCTACAAAGGTCGGCACCACGCCCTTGTCGCAACGTGCCTCGATCACTTGGCTGTGGATCGTCGTCCAGGGAATCGGCATCGGCGTTTCGGGCTTTGGCCCCGTCCGCGTCGAACTCGATCCGCTGTCTGCCAAGGCGATCGTCGAGGCGATCGTGGTCCTCGCGCTGATGCTGGGCGCCGTATGGCTGTTCCATGCCTCCTCGCGCGCGATGGGCAAGAATTGGGCGTTGGTTGCCCGCACGCTGACCGATCACACGCTCGTCCAGACCGGCCCGTTCGCGGTCGTGCGCAACCCGATCTATGTCGCGCTGTTCGGGTTCATGATCGCGATGGCGATAGCGTTCGGCCACACGCGCAACCTGATCGTCGGCGTGCCGCTTTACGCGCTGGGGACATGGATGCGCGTCGCGCATGAGGAACGTCTGCTGAGGAAGCAGTTCGGGGCGGCGTATGACGATTATACGGCGCGCGTGAAGCGGTTCGTCCCGGGGGTATTTTGAGCATATTTCCCTCTCCCCTTGTGGGAGAGGGAAGGAGCCGACGCAGTCGGCGGAAGGGTGAGGGGGAGTCACGGACGATGACGCTCGTGAGGTCCTCCCCTCACCCTTCTCACTCGCTTTAGTCGAAGCTGGGCGAGGAGTAGGCGGTCGCCTTGAAGGAGCACTCGGGCTGGGCTTGAACTGGTCCCAGCGCACAGGGGCACCATCCTCAATCTGATCCTAGCGACGCTGCCGGACATTTTCGAGCGCTCGGTCCTCAACGATCATCGCGGGACAGAGCGGCGAGCTGCTCGCGCTTCAACGCCTCTGGCCCACACGGGGTCGATCAACACCAGGTCGACCCCGTTATTTTTCGGCAGTCTATATCAGAGCGAGGGAAGCCTGATTGGCCGCCTGTTGACTTTCCAATACCGCGATCAATGCGTCCCCTGCGGCCTTAATGTCGGCCGTCCATTTGTCCCGCGAGCCATCCTGAAAGTCACCGTAAATCGGTCCTGAGCCAACCATCCACATGTTTCTTCCGCTAAGTTCGCGAGCGCTTCGGGCGGCGCGGGCCACGTCGAGGAAATGATTGCGGGCGTTCAAGCTAGCTACTTCATGCCAGGCCGGATGGGCCCTCTCCAGCTCAATGATATGTGAATTGGCGGCGCCGTCTCTGAAACCCGCTTCCAGCAGAGCGTGGCAAAGGGATCGGACGGCGTAAAGGAGGTCCTGTATCGTCCTCGCACCGGAACTTGCCGAGACTTTCTCAGGCGCGGCCGCCGGAAGGGCCTTTGCCGCGGCTTCTCGTAGCCCAATCATCCTACCCGCTGAAAAAATTCCAACCGCGAGCAGTACGGCTCCGACGATCGCTAGCTCAAGACTCCATGGAACCAGGCCAGCGTAGATCGCCTTCGGCGAATAGGCGACCAAGAGCGTCAGGATACCGGCGATCCCTGAGACTACGGCGATTCCGTTGATGACCCGCACGCCGACGTCACTTACTTTTCGACTGGCGGGTGATCCCGCTCATAGGTCCGTAAGTCGGCAGCCAGCTCGCGGAGATCGAACGGCTCTCCGTTGCTCTGGAGCAGACCCACGCCGGCTTGCTGCAGCTTTTCTTGCCCAGCGACCGCTCCAGCGAGCTCGAAAAAGACGTCTGCAAAATCATCAAGCAAAGCGGCGATCTCGCTAGGTGTCCGGGCCATCGAAATCTCCTTCCGTCTTAGCCTAGCTGAAGCCTGACCATCCCGTCCATCGACCTTTCCCACGGCCCCTCAGGGCTTCCTCCTTTCACCTGCAGGAGCCTTGAGAACCGCCAGGGGATCCCCGCTGGCCGCCTGGACCCAGTGTTATCCTGCACGGCCCCTAACTTCGCCGCGACGGCGTGGGAGGACCTCAAGCACGGTATCCGGTTCCTCGCCGTCTCAAAGAAGGTCCAGTCCTCCTGGATCGGCAACCTCACGGCACTGATTGACCCCGCGAACGAGTGGGCCTCGGTCGAGACCATCATTAAGGAAATGGCGCTTCTAGCCCATCCGCCGCGGCTATGGCTCGGTGGCGACCCTGCATGGCCTCATTGATGGCCGCGCGGTCATCTGCGGCGGCTACGCCGATACTGCGCCTCGCCGGTGGGCGACCGCGCGAAGCTGCGCTTCGCTTCCCCTCATCCAACTGCGACTAGCGAGCAAGCTCGCAAGTCTCCGTATCCTTCTCCCACAAGGGGAGAAGGTTTAGTGCCGCTACGGCCTTGGGTTCAACATCGACCAGAATTTGGGTCCACCCTTGGGCACATGCCATTCGTCGATCACCTCGAACCCCAGCGATTGGTAGAGGCCGACATTGCTTGGCGTCGCGGTCTCCAGAAAGGCCGGCATGCCGTCCTCGCGCGCCTTGGCGAGCCCCTGACGAATTGACGCGGAGCCCAGCCCCTTGCCCTGATGCGCGGGATCGACACCGGCGATGTGCAGATACCAATAGGTCCCCGATGGATGATGCGCGTCGATCGCATCGCCGACGCGCATCGCGCGCACCAGCGACGATCCGAACGCGCCGATCAGCGGAAACAATTGCTTGAGCATCTCGAGCTTGCCGATCTCGGCCTGTCCCGGCCGCCGCCACAAGGTCGCCGCTTCCCCGCTCCCGGTCACCAGCGGCATGCCGCCAGCATCCTCGTCGAAGATCAGCCGGAACATGCGAGGCAGGCGCTTCACGCGCTCGGCGCGGTCAGGAAAGATATACGAGGTCGCCGGATCATCGGCGAAGGCGCGCGCGAGCGTCACAGCGACAGCGTCTCGATCCGCCCTGGTCGCTACGCGAATCATGCCGCCTTGCAGCCTTCGGGCTTGAGCACGCGCTGGGTCGACGCGGGGTAGCGATCGAGCATCGCCGCCGGACGGATCGGCCGCGGCACGAAATTACCGCCGCAATTGGGACAGACGCCACCCAAAACGCCGTCGGCGCATTCCAGGCAGAACGTGCATTCGAACGTGCAAATCCGCGCGTCTGGGCTATCGGGCGGCAGATCGCGGTCGCAGCATTCGCAATTTGGTCTCAGCTCGAGCATCGCCCCTCCAACGAAAACGGGCGCCAGTCGAAACGATCGGCGCCCGTGTCTCATATCACGCTTGGAAAGCCAGATCAGGCGGCGTCGCCGGCCTTTTCCTTTTCCTTCTTGGCATAGACGCGGATCGGGTCCTTGCGGCCCTCGACCACGTCCTTGTCGATCATCACCTCGTCGACGCCGTCCATCCCGGGCAGGTCGAACATCGTGTCGAGCAAAATGCCCTCGAGGATCGAGCGCAGCCCGCGCGCGCCGGTCTTGCGGTCGATCGCCTTGCGCGCGACCGTCGATAGTGCGTCGTCGGTGAAGCCCAGCTTCACGTCCTCCATGTCGAACAGCTTCTGATACTGTTTGACCAGAGCGTTCTTCGGCTCGGACAGGATCTTGACCAACGCAGGCTCGTCGAGATCCTCGAGCGTCGCGATCACCGGTAGGCGACCGACGAATTCGGGGATCAGACCGAACTTGAGCAGATCCTCGGGCTCGACAGACTTCAACACTTCGCCGGTGCGGCGCTCGTCGGGCGCGGCGACATGCGCGCCGAACCCGATCGACTTGCCCTGCAAGCGATCGCCGATGATCTTTTCCAGCCCCGAGAAGGCGCCGCCGCAGATGAACAGGATGTTGGTCGTGTCGACCTGGAGGAATTCCTGCTGCGGATGCTTGCGGCCGCCCTGCGGCGGAACGCTCGCGGTCGTGCCTTCCATCAGCTTGAGCAACGCCTGCTGCACGCCTTCGCCCGACACGTCGCGGGTGATCGAGGGATTCTCCGCCTTGCGGCTGATCTTGTCGATCTCGTCGATATAGACGATGCCGCGCTGCGCCCGCTCGACATTGTAGTCGGAGGCCTGGAGCAGCTTGAGGATGATGTTCTCGACATCCTCACCGACATAGCCGGCTTCGGTCAGCGTCGTCGCGTCGGCCATCGTGAACGGCACGTCGAGGATGCGCGCTAGCGTTTGCGCAAGCAGCGTCTTGCCGCACCCGGTCGGGCCGACCAGCAGGATGTTCGACTTGGCGAGCTCGACATCGGCGCCCTTGGCGCCATGGTTGAGCCGCTTGTAATGGTTGTGCACCGCGACCGAGAGCACGCGCTTGGCCTGTTTCTGGCCGATCACATAATCGTCGAGCACGTCGCAGATTTCCTGCGGCGTGGGCACGCCACCGTCCTTCTTGGAGACCAATGCCGACTTCGTTTCCTCACGGATGATGTCGTTGCACAGCTCCACGCACTCGTCGCAGATAAACACGGTCGGGCCGGCGATGAGCTTCCTCACCTCGTGCTGCGATTTCCCGCAGAACGAGCAATAAAGCGTACTCTTCGAATCGCCGCCATCTAACTTTGGCATTCAATCACCTCGTCACGCGCGGATACGGGCGCGTACCGTTTTCGGGCGCATATGTTAGCGCACCACCGTAAACCCACAATAAAAATCACGCGCTCTTAACCGCGTTACCGTGACGGCAGGACGGATCGCCGCATTTCATCGACCGCGTCCTTGGCCTCTTTCAGTCCCGATCCAGTCGCTTCGCGGACCAATTTGATCGCATTGATCACCTGGCCATCGGCCAGCAATCGTTCGACTTCCATACGGGTTTCGGCGGGGAATTCCAGCTTTTGCCCGGGTTGGACCGTCCTGCTCGGCGCCCGCACCGCGCGCGGACGCGGGACACCCATCAAATCGTCCGATCGCTGGCGCGGTCGCATCGCCATCACCAGCAGGACCAGAAAAACCAGTCCCGCCAGGATCAACAGGGGCAGCGGAACGAACATTCCCTAGCCCCTGCCGCAACCTTAAGCCGCCTGCGCCTGATCGTCGGCGGGCGCCGGACGCTTGTCGAACACTTCGTCGACCAGGCCGAATTCCTTGGCCTCATCCGCTTCCAGGAACTTGTCGCGGTCCATCGAGCGCTCGATCACGTCGAGCGGCTGACCGGTATATTTGGAATAGAGGCCGTTCATCCGCTCGCGGATGCGCAGGATCTCCTTGGCCTGGATTTCGATGTCCGACGCCATGCCCTGGGCACCGCCCGACGGCTGGTGGATCATGATCCGCGCATTGGTCAGCGCGACCCGCATGCCAGGCTCGCCCGCTGCGAGCAGGAAGCTGCCCATCGACGCCGCCTGGCCGATGCACACCGTGCCGACGCGCGGACGGATATATTGCATCGTGTCGTGGATCGCCATGCCTGCCGTGACGACGCCGCCCGGCGAGTTGATGTACATGTAGATGTCCTTCTTCGGATTTTCCGATTCGAGGAACAGCAACTGCGCGGTGATCAGCGAGGCCATATGATCCTCGACCGGGCCGACCAGGAAAATGATCCGCTCGCGCAGCAGTCGCGAATAGATGTCGAAGCTGCGCTCGCCGCGGTTCGACTGCTCGATGACGATCGGCACGAGGCCGCCGGTCACGGGGTCGACGCGGAAGCCGGGAGGAGCGAATTGGCCGGTTTCGAAGGGATTGTGCATGCGAAGTCTCTCGGGTCCTTATGCCTTGCTTGCGCCCTACATCGGCGCTCGCCCGGCGGGGCGCAAGGGGGCGCAATGGTGAACGGCTGGTCGCCGCGATTTTCCGCGTCTTGCATCGCCATCACGGCGGGCCCACGTCTCTTGTACAAGAAGGAGGGGATGCGATGAGCGCGATTCTGGTCACAGGCGGGTCGGGTTTCGTCGGCGGGCACGTCATCCTGCAGTTGCTCGACGTCGGGCATGACGTGCGGACCACCGTGCGGTCGCTGGCCAAGGAACAGGCAGTGCGCGATACGCTGGCGCAGGCCGGCGCGAAGAACCTCGACCGGCTGAGCTTCGTCGCCGCCGATCTCAATCAGGATGAAGGCTGGGCTCAGGCGGTCACGGGTTGCGACTATGTCCAGCACGTCGCCTCCCCCTTCCCGCTCGCCCAACCCAAAGACGAGAACGACCTGATCCGCCCCGCGGTCGACGGCACACTCAGGGTCTTGCGCGCCGCGCGCGACGCGGGGGTCAAGCGCGTCGTCCTGACTTCGTCGTTCGCGGCGATCGGTTATGGTCATGGCGACCAGGCCGCCGCTTATACCGAGGCGGACTGGACGAACGTCGATGGCCCGGCGGTTCAGCCCTATATGAAATCCAAGACGCTGGCCGAACGCGCGGCGTGGGATTTCATCGAGCGCGAAGGAAATGGTCTCGAACTCGCGGTGGTCAATCCGGTCGGCATTTTCGGCCCGGTGCTCAATGAGGATCTGTCAACCTCGATCGAGATCATCAAGCGCATGCTCGAGGGCGGGCTGCCCGGCGCACCGCGGCTCTATTTCGGCGTGGTCGACGTGCGCGACGTGGCGGGGATGCAGATCAAGGCGATGACCGCGCCAGAGGCGAAAGGCGAACGCTTCCTGGCCGTCGCGGGCGATCCGGTGTCGATTTACGACATGTCAGTGATCCTGCAACAGGGGATGGGCGAGAAGGCGGCGAAAGCCAAGCTGCGCCAGGTTCCCGACTGGCTGATGCGGATAATGGCGCTGTTCAATCCGCTCGCACGCGAGGCGGGTCCGCGTCTCGGCATCCGTGCGGCCGCGAGCAATGCCAAGGCCCGCGAGCTTCTGGGCTGGCAATTCCGGTCCAACGAGGAAGCCATCGTGGCGTCGGGCGAAAGCCTGATCCGGCTGGGGATCGTGCGATGAACGACAATGCGCCCTGGCATGCGCATATCTATTACGACGCTTCGGAACGTAGTGCCGCGGAGACGTTGCGCGGGACCTTCGCCGACATGATGGTCGACGACGTCGCGCCGATCCTGTTCATCGGCCGGATGACCGATGGTCCGGTCGGCCCGCATCCGATCGCCCAGTTCGAGATCCATTTCTCCGCCAGCGCCGGCACTGTGGTTTCGCGCGCGATCGAAACGACCGGGCTACGTGCCCTGGTCCATCCGCTGACCGACGACGATGTCGCCGACCATACCACGCTCGCACACTGGATCGGCCAGCCGCTTGATCTCGACATCAGCGTGCTCGATCCGCCGGGGCATAATCAGGGCGTGGCTCGGTTCGGGATCAGCGATTTCTAAGAATTTGGGGGAAAGGTCAGCCAGCGACCCATTTCGAGTCGTTCGCGGTGGAAACAAATCCCTCCCAAAGCTGACGTTCTTTCCCATAGACGGTCACGACCGACGGGGTGGAAAGCGGCAGTGCGGGAACCTAGGGTCGCACGTTGCCGGTTTCGATAACAATTTCGGAAACGCCGTCGTCCTTCATCTTCTTTACCGCTTCCTCACTTACCATTCGGCCCACCGAAGTGATGATCGCCGGCGTCAGGTCATTCTTCGCGTCCGACAGTAGATCGAGATAACCCTTTTGGAACGCCTTCGATAATGTTCCTACAAATTCCGGCTTATCAGGCGACCAGCTGCCGATATCGCGGGAAATCTGACCGAATGTATTGGCGAAATCGTCGCTGATAATGAGGCGGTTTTCATCGTATTTTGCGACGGCTTCATCCCAAAGCGCCCCTATCGATTGTAGTAACTTGCTGTATTCGTCGCTCGCCATGAAAACATCGCGGTCTTCAACGACGGAAAAGCCATTCTCGGCGAACATCGCGCCGCGAGCCGCTCGCACCAACAGGGCTAGTATGGCCCCGTAGACCTCACGCCGGGCTTCCCACAAACGTTCTCGCGCAAACTTGAAACGCTCGATGTCCAACATGCCGATCGCCGTCAATTTTGCACTTTTGCGCGAAACCGACGAACCGATCCAAATTCCCGCGATCGACATGGCCGCGGGCAAGAGAATTTGGGCCAGTGTCACAAATAGACCTTCGGACATGTTCCGGCACCCCCGACCCTGAGGCGATCACTATGCGCGTCTGCTGACATGCCCGCAACGTCGTCGGCTTGCGACTTCGACATGCCTACGCTTTTACGGCAGCTTCCGAGCCGTTGCGCCCAAAAGCAGCTGTCAGCATCCCACCAATAACCGACTCACCCGCCCGGCGCCGGATGTCCCAAATAAGCCAACCGTCGCACTTCTCGCCGCCCACGCACCACGGTGTCGAGGATCAGCCCGGCGAAGAAGCACAAGGCCGCGAGGATAATCAGCCCTGTCGCCATGATTGCCGTCGGCAGCCGCGGCACCAGGTGCGTGTGGTAGTATGTGATCGCCAGCGGAATGCCGAGCATCAGCGCCAGTAGCGCGAGTAGCCCGCCGATCGCGCCGAAGAACAGCAACGGTCGCTCGATCCGGTACAGCGTCACGATCGTGTTGAGGATGCGGAAGCCGTCCGAATAGGTCGACAGTTTCGACGCCGATCCCTCCGGCCGCGCGAAATAGCGCGTCTCGACCTCGCCGACCGGCATGCGCAGTTCGAGCGCGTGGACGCTGATCTCGGTCTCGATCTCGAACCCGCCCGACAACACCGGGAAGCTCTTCACGAAGCGTCGCGAGAACACGCGGTAACCCGATAGAATGTCGGTGAAACTCCGCCCGAACAATTTGGCGAGCATGCCGGTCAACAGCTTGTTGCCCATAACGTGACCGCGGCGATAGGCGGCATCGTGCTGCGTCACACGGCTGCCGACCACCATGTCGAGTTGCTCGTCGACCAACCGCTGCACGAGCTGCGGCGCGGCCTCCGCATCATAGGTCGCATCGCCATCGGCCATCACATAGATGTCGGCATCGACATCGGCGAACATGCGGCGGACGACATTGCCCTTACCCTGCATCCGCTCGGATCGCACGACCGCGCCGGCCGCGCGCGCGACCTCGATGGTGCGATCCTTGGAATTGTTGTCGTAGACGTAGATCGTCGCGGTCGGCAGCGCCGCGCGGAACCCCGCGATCGTCTGCGCGATCGCGGCTTCCTCGTTATAGCAGGGGAGCAGGACTGCGATACGTGGTTCTGTCATCTAACCCTGGTCCCGTAAGCTCCCTCGCCCCTGGACAGGGGAGAGGGATACCGCAGCTTGGCAGCTTGCTGCCTAGCGGAGGTTGGGAGAGGGGTCGAGCGGCGCGTTGCGCCGCGCGCTCGCCATGCGAGCGCTCACCCCTCTCCCAGCTCCGACTAGGCAGCAAGCTGCCAAGTCTACGCAGCCCTCTCCCCTTCCGGGGAGAGGGATAAGGGGATCACTTCTTCGCCGGGGCCTTCTTCGCCGCCGGCTTCTTGGCGGGCGCTTCCTCGACGGGCTCGGCCTTGGCGGCGGGAGCCTTCTTGGTCGCGGCCTTCTTCACCGGTTCCTCGGCCTTCAGCTCGTCAGCGGGCGCTTCGACCTTTTCGTCGGACTTGGACGGCGCCTTCTTCGTCGCTGCCTTCTTCACCGGCTCCTCGGCCTTGGCGTTCTCAGCCTTGTCCGCCTTGGCAGCCGGCGCCTTCTTGGCCGCGGCCTTCTTCGCCTTGGGCTTGTGATTGTCGTGGTCGTGATGATGCGTGCCGGTGGCGAAGCCGTCTTCCGACTCGATCGCTTCCTCGAGCTCGGCGCGAGTCACTTCGCGGTCGGTGACGTCCGCGGTCGAGAACAGGAAGTCGACGACCTTGTCCTCATAGAGCGGGGCGCGCAGCTGGGCAGCGGCCATCGGCTCGTTGCGGATATATTCGACGAAGCGCTGCTGGTCCTGCGGCGAATATTGCATCGCCGCCTGGCTGATCAGCCGGCTCATTTCCTGGTTGGTGACCTCGATGCCATTGGCCTGGCCGATTTCCGACAACAGCAGGCCCAGGCGCACGCGGCGCTCGGCGATCGCCTGGTAATCGTCGCGCTCGGCTTCCATCTCGGCCAGCGCGGCCTCGGGATCGGGCTCATGCGTCGCTTCGTGCTTGAGCTGTTCCCAAATCTGGTCGAACTCGGCGGCGACCATCGACGGCGGCACCGGGAAATCGTGCCCCGCGGCGAGCTGATCGAGCAGCTTGCGCTTCATGTGGGTGCGCGTCAGGCCGTTGAGCTCCTGCTCGATCTGGCCCTTGAGCAAGCCCTTCAGCTGCTCGAGATCGTTGAGGCCGAGCGACTTGGCCAGGCTGTCGTCGATCTTGGTCTCGCCCGCGGTCTTCACCGACTTGACCGTCAGGTCGAACGTCGCCGGCTGGCCCTTTAGTTCCTCGGCCGGATAATCGTCGGGGAAGGTGACCTTGATGGTCTTCTCGTCGCCAGCCTTCACGCCGACGACCTGATCCTCGAAGCCGGGAATCAACCGGCCCGAGCCGATCTCGACCGCCATGTCGGTGCCGGTACCGCCTTCGAACGCGACGCCCTTCTTGTCCTTGCCGACGAAGTCGAGCGTGACGAGGTCGCCGGTCTTGGCCTTGTAGCCGTCCTTGGTGTCGTCCCAATTCTTCTGCTGCGCGGCGAACTTCTCGAGCTGCGCCTGGATCTCTTCCTCTCCGGCCGGAACCGTCAGGCGATCGAGCTTGAGCGCGTCGATCGCCGGCGCGGGCACGTCGGGCAGGATTTCGAGCTCGACCTTGAGCTCGGCATCCTTGCCCTTCTCATAGTCATTCTCGAGCTTGACCGAGGGCTGCATGGCCGGACGCAGCTTTTCCTTGCCGATCAGGGTCTGGATGCCTTCCTGGATCGCGGCGTTGAGCGCGTCCTGGGCCAGCGCATCGCCGTGCATCTTGCGCACCAGATTGGCCGGCACCTTGCCCGGGCGGAAGCCGGGCATGCGGACCTGCGGGGCCACGCGCTTCACCTCGGCGTCGACCTTGGCATCGATCTCCTTGGCGGTGATCGTCAGCGTGTAGGCGCGCTTGAGCCCTTCGTTCAACGTCTCGACAGTCTGCATTTCAGGCCTTCATCTTTCCGGAAAATCATTTGGTGGCCACCCCGCCCCAAAGGCGCGGGGACTGGTGCGGGCGAAGGGACTCGAACCCCCACATCTTGCGATACTGGAACCTAAATCCAGCGCGTCTACCAGTTCCGCCACGCCCGCGAGAGGACCGCCGGTCGGCGGCGTCTATAGCAACTGCCCCACCGGGAGCAACCCGCTTGGCAACTGAAGACGCGACAAAGGCGTTAATCGAGCGAAAGGAACCTCCTATGGCCACCAACCCACCGCCCGAAACACCTCCCCCCGAATTTCCACCGGAGCCTAGCCAGCCCGCGCAACCGACGCCCGCTCCACCCGAAATCTCACCACCGGCGCCGGATATCGACATTCCCTCACCGGGTGAACAGCCCACCGGTCCCGCCAACCCGCAAGGATGACCCATGACCAACGTCGATAAGCCCGCAACCGATCACGAGGATGAGCGCAGCGACCTCCAGCAGGCAGTGGAGGCACGCAAGGACTCGGTCGAGCGGGGCGAAGGCGGCCCTGAGCCCGAGACCTTGACCGCCCCCGGCTTGTTCTCCGGTAATGCCGGAACCGGCGCAGAGGCCAAGAACCAGGATGATGATGCGCAATAGCGAGTCGCCCCAGGAGTGGTTTTCAGCCCGGTGAGTCGATTTTAGACGGGCCTATTTCCCCCTTGGGCGGCTTCGCGGTCAGGCATTGTTCGGCGAACGGCATCACGTCCCCGCCGGATATGTCGTCGCGGTCGTCGTCGGTCGCGGCTACCTTCGGGAAACGCGTCCTGATCGCCGCGGCCACCGCTTGCGCCCGGGCGACGCGTGCCTCGGTCGGCGTACGATCGGGCCCTCCGGCCGCGCTCTTGCTGTCGAGCATCTCACGCGCCAGGCGGACGGCGTCGTCGAGCCGGTCGGCGGCGGCGAGGCAATGGCCCGGGCTGATGTCGACGGGCACATTCTCGTCGGTCTGCTGTGGCACGAGAGACGCGGCGGCGAGAAGGAAGAGGATAGGCATAAGTGATTCTCCGCACCCCCGTACGCGCGGACCTTTCCCTTCCCGCTGTTGCAAGGCAAGAGGCGGAGCCTATCCAACCGGGGAATGCCGTGCCCAACGTCGTCGAACTCACCAAGGCATTGATCGCCGCCGAAAGCGTGACGCCCGCCAGGGGCGAAGTGTTCGACGTCCTTGCTCAGGCGCTGAGCGTGATCGGATTCGAGATCGACCGCTTCACGGTCGGCGAAGAGCCTGACGGGCCGGTCGAGAACATGATCGCGATCCGCCATGGCAAAGGTCCGCATTTCGCCTTTGCCGGGCATCTCGACGTCGTGCCGCCGGGCGACGGCTGGGTCAGCGGCGCATTCGTACCGGAGGTTCGCGGCGACCTGCTCTACGGCCGCGGTGCGGTCGACATGAAAGGCGCCATCGCCGCCTTCGCCGCGGCGGCGGCGCGGGTCGAGGGACCGACGCTCAGCCTGCTGATTACCGGCGATGAGGAAGGCCCCGCCATTTACGGCACGCGCGCGATCCTCGACCGGATGGCGGCGCGCGGACTGACGCCCGATTACTGCCTGGTGGGCGAACCGACCTCGACCGCGCGGCTGGGCGACATGATCAAGATCGGGCGGCGCGGGTCGGTCAATATCTGGGTCGACGTGCCGGGACGCCAAGGCCATGTCGCTTATCCGCATCTCGCCGACAATCCGATCCCCAAGCTGGTCGCGGCGCTGGCAGCGATCGACGCGATCGAACTCGACCAGGGCAACCACTGGTTCCAGCCGTCGAATATCGAGGTGACCGACGTGACCGTCGGCAACCCGGCGACCAACGTCATCCCTGCCAAGGCATCGGCGCGGATGTCGATCCGGTTCAACGACGAGCAGAATGGCGAAGATCTGGTCGCGTTGATCGAGCGGACGGTGAAGGCGTACGCGCCCGATGCGCACGTGATCGCACGCATTTCCGGCGAGGCGTTCCTGACCCAGCCGGGCACGCTGTCGGCCCTGGTCACGCGCGCGATCGAGAAAGTCGCGGGCGTCGTGCCGGCTCTGTCCACCACGGGCGGCACGAGCGACGCACGCTTCCTGTCGCAGCTCTGCCCGACGGTTGAATTCGGGCTGGTCAATGCGACGATGCACAAGACCGACGAGGCGGTCGGGGTCGCGGACTTGCATGACCTGGTCGACATTTACGCGGAGATCATCACCGCGGTTGGGTGATGAGTGTGCGGGTCGCGTCGTCGCGGAATCGGGCGTGTGGTGGGTGACGGCATCAGCTAGGCTGCCCGCAGATTGCTGAATGCAGGACGATTCGTGGCCAGTTCCTCCGTTGCGCCTCTTCTCTCCGCGGTCGGCGAATTGTTGCGCGAATGGCGCGGCGCACGGCGCATGAGCCAGCTCGATCTCTCGCTCGATACCGGGATTTCGACGCGACATCTCAGCTGTATCGAAACCGGCAAGGCGCGCGCCAGCCGCGAGATGGTGGCGCGCCTGGCCGATGCGCTCGACATGCCGCTGCGTGACCGCAACGCCCTGCTCCGCGCCGCCGGCTATGCCGCAATCCATCCGGAAAGCGCGCTGGCGGCGCCCGCGCTCGACCGCGTACGCCAAGCGATCGACCTGATCCTGGCGCATCAGGAACCCTATCCCGCTTTCGTCATCAGCCGGCATTGGGAAGTGCTGGAGGTCAACCAGGCGGCGATCCGGATGAACAAGCTGCTGCTCGGCGACTGGCAAAGCGCGCACAGCAATTTGATCCACCAATTGTTCGATCCCAACGACTTCCGTCAGGTCATTCTCAACTGGCCGGAGGTTGCGCGACGGTTCGTGCGGCACCTGCACGACGACTTGGCCGCCAACCCGACCGATCGCCGCTCGCGCGCGCTGCTCGACGCTGCCTTGTCCTATCCTGGCGTGCCGCAGCGCTGGCAACTGGGCGACGCGGACGATGACGGCGACCCGATCGTCACCTTTACCTTCGCCAGCCCGCGCGGCGAGCTGCGCTTCTTCGAGACGATCACCACTTTCGCCGCGCCGCACGACGTGACGCTCGACGAAATCCGCATCGACTGCACCTTCCCGGCCGACGAACACACCGCCGCGGTGTGCGCCGAACTCGCGCGGGCGGGTTAGGCGGGAATCAATCTGACCGGGAGCCCATCCTTGGGTCGCGGGATCGGGAACATCTGCCAGGCATCGCCGGCGCCCTGGTCGATCTCGATCCGATAGCGCGTCAGCAGGTGCGCAATCAGCAATTTCATCTGCATCTGCGCGAAATGCAGGCCCAGGCACATGTGCGCCCCGCCGCCATAGGGCACCCAGGCGAAGCGATGGCGGCCCTTCGACGCTTCGGGCGTGAAGCGCATCGGATCGAATCGCAGCGGATCGGGCCAGATGTCGGCCATGCGGTGCGTCCAGGCGATGCCGATTCCGACATTGGTGCCAGCGGGAATGTCGAAGCCGCCGAAACTGAAATCCCTGAGCGCGCGGCGCGGCAGCGACGGCACGGGCGGCATCAGCCGGAGCGCCTCGCGGAAAGCGTAATCGGTCAGGGTCAGGTGGTCGAGTTGCTCAGTCAGCGGTGTCTGCGGGTCGAGCCCGGCAATCTCGTCGCGCAATCGCTGCTGCCAATCGGGATGGCGCGCGAGCAGCATGACCAGGGTCGTCGCCGACGAGGTGATCGTGTCGTGCGCGGCCATCATCAGGAAATTCATGTGATCGGCAATCGCGGCAGCCGACAGTTCCTGCCCGTCCTCGTCGGTCGCGCGGCAGAATTGCGAGAAGAAGTCCTCGCCATTGCCGCCCCGCGCGCCGCGCCGCCGCGCCGGGATCTCGCGTTCGAACCAGTCGATCAGATAGGCGCGTGCTTTGACGCCCCGCCGCATCATCGTACCGGGCAGCGGCGAGCGGATCGGCGCGACGCTCGCCTGGACCTCATCGACGAACGCCTGATTGATGCGGTCGGCCTCGGCGCCAAGCGACACGCCGAGGAAGCTGGTCGCGGCGAGATCGAGCGTCAGCTTCTTGATCGCGTCGTAGAAGCGCAGACTACCGCTCCATTCGCCAATGCGCGCGGCAATGCCCGCATCGAGTTGAGTGGCGTAATGCCGCATCGGCTCGGGCTTGAAGGCGACCGACAAGGTCTTGCGGTCGGCGCGATGCTTGTCGAAATCCATCAGCATCAGTCCGCGCGGGAACAGCAGGTTGAGCAACGGTCCCCAGCCCTGCTCAGACGAGAACAAGCGGTCGCGATCGAACAGGACGAGTTCGTTGGCGTCGGGGCCAAGCAGCGTCACGCTGGTGCTGCCGAGCGCGCGGTTGCGATAGACCGGCCCGAACCGCTCGAACATCTCGCGGCCGAACTTGACGGGGTCGGCCAGCAGGCGAAGCGAGTTGCCGAGGATCGGCAGCCCATCATCGCCGGGGATATGCGCCAGCGACCGCCCTGGGTTCCGCGGCAACCAATGCGGATTAGCGCCGAACGTGTGGGCGTAGGCCATGCTGTACACTACCCCGCCGGCCCTCGATGGCCAATCGCCCGGTCACTCGAAACGACTAGTGGCCGCCGCCGTGATGTCCAACACCATAATCGCCAGCGCCGCCATCACCTCCTGAATACCAATTGTCGTGATCGCCGCCGCTCGCAATGCAGCCCTTTGACGGCGGCATCTTGACGACGATCGTAACGACCAGCGCAATCAAGCCCACGCCTGTGATGACTCCGCCGGTGACGACAACCCAAATCACTCCACCGTGACCGATTTCGCGAGGTTGCGCGGTTGATCCACATCGGTACCCTTCACCACGGCCACGTGATAGGCGAGCAACTGTACTGGCACCGCATACACCAACGGCGCGATCAGGGGGTGAACTTTCGGCATCTCGATCGTCGCCAGGCACCCGTCGCCCGCTTCGGCTAATCCTTCGGCGTCGGAGATCAGCACGATCTTGCCGCCGCGCGCCTGGCTTTCCTGCATGTTGCTGACGGTCTTTTCGAACAGCGGACCCGACGGCGCGATGACGATGATCGGCACATTCTCGTCGATCAGCGCGATCGGCCCGTGCTTCATTTCACCTGCCGCATAACCTTCGGCGTGGATATAGCTGATTTCCTTGAGTTTCAACGCACCTTCCAGCGCCAGCGGATAGTCCGGACCGCGACCGAGATAGAGCACGTCGCGTGCCGGCGCGATCAGATGCGCCATGCCGGCGATCGCGTCGTCATAGGCAAGCGCGGCGTTGAGCGCCGCGGGAGCCTCGATCAGCTGCTTGACCACCGCGACCTCTTCCTCGCGGCTCATCTTGCCTTTGACGACCGCGAGATGCGCGGCGAGCGCGGCCAGCACCGCGAGTTGGCAAGTGAACGCCTTGGTCGAGGCGACGCCGATTTCCGGGCCGGCATGCGTCGGGAGCAGCAGATCGGCCTCGCGCGCCATCGTGCTGGTCGGCACGTTGACGACGACGGCGATCTTCTGACCCGCTTTCTTGGCGTGGCGCAGCGCCGCCAGCGTGTCGGCCGTCTCGCCCGACTGACTGATGAACAGCGCCAGCCCGCCATCCTCGAACACCGGATCGCGGTAGCGGAACTCGCTGGCGACATCGATGTCGACCGGCACGCGCGCGAAGCTCTCGAACCAATATTTGGCGACGAGTCCGGCGTAGAAGCTGGTGCCGCATGCCACGATGGTGATCCGCTTCACCGTCGACAGGTCGAAGTCCATCTGCGGCAGCGCCACCGTCTGCTCGACGCCGCGGATGTACGAGCGCAGCGTCTGCGCGACGACGATCGGCTGCTCATGGATCTCCTTGAGCATGAAATGGCGGTAATTGCCCTTCTCGATCATCGCGCCGGTTGCACCCGACACGGTGATCTCGCGTTCGACGGGGTTGTTCTCGGCGTCGAAAATCTGCGCGCCGGCGGCAGTGATGACGACCCAATCGCCTTCGTCGAGATAAGCGATACGCTGCGTCAGCCCGGCCAGCGCCAGCGCGTCCGAGCCGAGATAGGTTTCGCCCTCGCCATAGCCGACGACTAGCGGCGAGCCGAGCCGCGCGCCGATCAGCAGATCGGCATGTTCCCGGAAGGCGATCGCCAACGCGAACGCGCCGCGCAACTGCGGCAGGACCTCCTTGACGGCATCCTGGGGCGACTTCCCGGCCTCGACCTGCTCGCTGACCAGATGCGCGACGACTTCGGTATCGGTTTCGCTCTCGAACACCCGCCCGCGCGCCTGCAGAGCCTCACGCAGCGGCTTGAAGTTCTCGATGATGCCGTTGTGGACCAGCGCGAGTTCCTTCGTCGCATGCGGGTGCGCATTCGACGTGGTCGGCGCGCCGTGGGTGGCCCAGCGCGTGTGCGCGATGCCGGTGGTGCCGGGCGCGGGATCGGCGGCGAGTACCGCCTCCAGGTTCTTGAGCTTTCCCTCGGCGCGGCGACGGATCAGCTGGCCATTCTCGACCGTACATACGCCGGCCGAATCATAGCCGCGATATTCCATCCGACGCAGTCCTTCGACCAGCCGGTCAGCGACCTGTTCCTTGCCAACAATTCCGATGATTCCGCACATGGTTGGGAAGCTTTCCTGCTACAAAGTATAGGGAATACGAATGCCCGGCATGGTCGCCGGAAAATCCTTGGTATTGCGCGTCACGAGGATCGCACCATTGGCTTGCGCCGTAGCCAGGATGAACGCGTCGAGCAGCTTCATACGGGTTCTATAGCGAATATCCGCCGCGGCCTGCGCGATGCGTTGATCCACATCCACGACCTCAAACGGGTGGAGCAACGCCTGCACGTCACGTCGCGTTTCGACGGGCTCCCCAGCGAGCAATTCGGTCCAAACGACACGGCTGATCCGATGCCGCCGGTAACGAGCGAGTTCGCCGATCGCCTGCGGCCGATCGAACAGCCAATCGATCAGGATATTGGTGTCGAAGAACGGATCCGCCACAATCAGCCGTTATCGCGATCTTCGCGCATCGCACGCTGGTATTCAACTGCATCGCCGATATCCTGGCGATGTTTCCAATAGCCAGCACCCCGCGCAATCCAGTCTTTGCTGGCTTCGACTCGAAAGGCCGACACGGCCTCTCGCAGCACGGCGGCACGCGACTTACCTTCCTCCATCGCTTTGCGGTCGAGCCATTCGATATCGTCATCTGGAATGTCGACCAAAGTGCGCATGATATCTAGATATCATATCGCGATATCATGTCAATGTCCGACACTATTTAGCGGCCTTCTTCGCCTGCATCATCTCGCGGAAGCGCTTGGCCCAACCAGCCTTGCTCTGCGGCTCGGGTCGAACGAGGCGAAGCGCGTCGGGTTCCACATCCCTGGTCACCGTCGACCCAGCGCCGACGATCGCCCCCGCGCCGATCGTCACCGGTGCGACCAGCGCCGAGTTGGAGCCGATGAACGCGCCCTCCCCGATCACCGTTTTGTACTTGAAGAAGCCATCGTAATTGCAGGTGATCGTGCCCGCGCCGATATTTGCGCCCGCGCCGATCTCCGCATCGCCGAGATAGGTCAGGTGATTGGCCTTGGCGCCCTTGCCCAACACCGCTTTCTTGACCTCGACGAAATTGCCGACCTTGGATTTCTCGCCCAGCACCGCGCCTGGACGCAGGCGGGCATAGGGGCCGACTTCCGCGCCTGTTCCGACTGTGGCGCCCTCGATATGGCTGAAGCCGCGGATGATCGCGCCGTCGGCGATCGAAACGCCGGGGCCGAAAAAGACATTGGGCTCGATCAGCACGTCGCGCCCGACCTCGGTATCGAAACTGAACCAGACGGTCGCCGGGTCGACCAGCGTCGCACCCTCGGCCATGGCGCGGATCCGGCGCTTGGCCTGCCAGCTCGCGTCGACCACGGCGAGTTCCGCGCGGCTGTTGATGCCCGCGACTTCCTCGGCATCGGTCTCGACCACCACGGCGCCGCGGCCGTCCTTCACCGCCAATTCGGCAAGGTCGGTCAAATAATATTCGCCCGCGGCATTGTCGTTGGTCACTTGCGCGAGCAGCCGGAACAGGTCGGAGGAGCGCACCGCCATCAGGCCCGAATTGCACAACGTCACCGCGCGCTCGTCGGGCGAGGCATCCTTGAACTCGACGATCTTGGCGATGTGGCCGTCGGCACCGGCGATGACGCGCCCATAGGCCGCGGCGTCGGCGGGGCGAAACCCGAGAACCACCACGCTTGGCTCGCTTTCGTCATGCAGCCGCTCGATCATCCGTCGCATCGTCTCAGTCGTTACCAGCGGTACATCGCCGTACAGGATCAGCACGTCGCCGTCGAAGCCGGCCAGCGCCGCCTCGGCCTGCTGCACGGCATGACCGGTGCCGAGTTGATCGGCCTGGATCGCGACCTCTGCCCCTAGTGGGATCACCGCCGCCTCGACCTGCTCGCGACGCGCTCCCGCGACGACGACGATCCGTGCGGCGTCGAGCGCCTGAACATTGTCGATCAGGTGGAGCAGCATCGGCCTTCCCGCGATCGGGTGAAGCACCTTGTGCAGGTCGGATTTCATCCGCGTGCCCATGCCGGCGGCAAGGATGATCGCGGCGATTGGATTGGTCATGGCAGGGGTCTCCGTGGCCCGCGCCCTGCCACGAACATATTGCCATTTCCATAGCGATGCTGGCAGGCGGCGTTGGGATGAACGATTTCCCCTTTGATCTGGTCGGCTTCGATCTTGATGGCACGTTGGTCGACAGTGTCGCCGACCTGGCGGCGGCGGTGAACCATGCGCTGGCCGAAATCGGCCGCGCGCCGCTGACGGTCGACCAAGTTCGGCCGATGATCGGCGGTGGGTCCAGCGTGATGCTGCAGCGGGCGCTGCTCGCGACCGGAGGAGACGAGCGGCTCGACGAGCTGCTTCCCGGAATGCTTGCCTTTTATGCCGCGCATATCGTCGACCATACGCGCCCTTTTCCGGGTGTCGTCGAGGCACTGGATGCGCTGCGAAAGCTGGGAGTCGCGTTGGCCGTGGTGACCAACAAGCGCGAACTATTCTCCTTCGCATTGCTCGATGCGCTGGGCCTTACCGATCGCTTCGCCTGCATCATCGGCAGCGATACGCCGGGCCTTACGGCGATGAAGCCGGACCGCGCACCGATCGACCTCATGATGCGCAAGTGCGGCGATGCCCGCCCCGCGGCATTTGTCGGGGATTCGATCTATGACGTGGACGCGGCGCGCGCCGCTGGTATCCCGGTCGCCTTGTTCGCTCCAGACGGCGGCGGCATCCCGGGCGCCAACGCGATCTTCGCCGACTATCGCGACCTGCTGCCGACGCTCACGCGCATGGCCGAGGCCCAGCCAGCTATTTGAGCAGCGCCGCCGATTCGACGTGATAACCGATCAGCACAGGCTTTCCGCTGTTCAACCGATAGACGAAATTCTCGCTCGCGGGTCCGCTCGAATAGACGCTGGCATAGCTCGCCGTGAACGTGTGATCGCCGTTATTGATATTGTCGTTGAACCCCTGCCGCGCGGTTGACCGGAAGGTGCCGAGCTTGGTGTGGATCTTTTCGATAAAGACTGGAAAATCCACGCCGCCATTCTTCATCTCCGGTCCGGCCGCGGCGGCGATCGCCGCGAACTGACCGTTGTTCAGCTTGGCGTGGAAATCGGCCACCGCGGAATCGGTGGCGGACATGTCCTGTCCCATCGAACACCCCGCCAGCGCCGCCGCAGCGGCCAATACTATCGCGAAACGCATCGTCGCCCTCCTGTCCCTATCGCGGTCAGTCTGCCGCAGAGCAGGCGGCGCGACTAGCGCGGATTGCTGGGCCGCCGGGCCCGCTCTTCATCATCGGCGCGTGCGATCATCAGCCGAGCGACGCGATCGGCCGAATCGGCCATCTCGCTCGACCGCTTCGGCAAGGCCGCCTGCGCCGAACGATAAAAGGACTGGGCATCGGCATAGCTGCCAGCCGCTTCCGCGCAGACGCCGAGATTGTAGAGTACAGACGGATGGTTGGGCAGGCGGCCGTTGAGTTCGGACCATTGCCGGCACGCCGAGGTCACATCGCGGTTGGACAGCTTCACGATTTCCTTGAACTCGCTGCCGATGTCCTTGGGCATGCCGTCGCGATCCTCGCGAAAGCGGACCTTGTAGGTTTCCCAGCGCGGCCGCACGTCGAGGCGGATCTTCTGTGCCAGATCATTGATCATCGCCGATACCGCTTCCTCGGTGGTACGCCAGGGCGCCTTGCCCTGACACCAGCTCGTCTCGTCACGCGACGGTTTGTTGTCGGACCAGACCGGCATGTTGTCGGCGACGCGGAGCAGCCGGACGCTGACGGTCAGGTTGATGACGCGGCGGATGCATGGGAGGTCGACCTTGGCCCGCTTGGTGCAGGAGCCGTCCTGCTTGCCGTCCTTCCATTCGACGCAGCGTTCCTCGTTGCCCTGATATTTGCTTTCCTCAACGCCGGTTGTGACGCCGCCGGATAGTACGCCATCGGGCCGACCGGCGGGGACGCCGATCGCCTGCTCGAGCGCGGCTTCGAACTGGCGCCCGTCGCGACCATTGAAGCGATCGACCACGACGTTTTCGAGCAAGTCCGCCTCGCGGACATTGGCCGGAAACTTGCCGCGCATCTGCGCGCTTTCGGCCCAGGCCGCGCCGCTACCCACGCACAACCCGGCGATCGCCAGGGCAATCCACTTTCTGGTCATGATGATCTCCCCCGAATCGCCGTTTCATATCATCGCGATCGGGTAGTCGTCAGCCCGCCTGTTTGCGCCACTTGGTCCAGAGATGCCGCGCCAGCATCAGCGGCGGCATGCGCAGCCAATGCGATCGCGCGTAGAAGCCAAGCCGGATAACTGGGCGGGTCTGCCGACCCCAACCGTCCCGTGCCGTGAGCCTGCGCAAATAGAAACTGTCGTCGCCCGCCGACCGGGCCCAGCCTTTGGGCAACGGCGTATCATAGAGCGCATGCGCAAGCCGCATGGCGCGACGCACCGCGGACGCCAGGCCGTGCGCGCGCGCGCGCTCGGCTAGTCCGTCGGCGCCGAAGTCGTCGACCAGGCAGTGGATGTCCCACAGATTGCGCATCCCGCCCGACAAATCGCCATCGGCGAACAAATGCGCGGCGGCGTGGCAGATCATGTCGTCTGAGTTGAGCATGTGCAGCCCGTTCGGCAACGCGATGCTGTCGGCAATCAGCGCATCGGCATCGGGCGTCGGGCGCGCGGTCAGCGGCAGGATCGTGTGGTGGACGTCGATCATGCGGTCGCGCTCGCGATGGATCAGCGGCGGCAGTTCGTGCATCCAGCGGCGATAATAAGCGTCGTCATAAGGGTCGGGCTTGACCCATTCCCACCCGGCGCCGAGCAACGCCGCTTCGACGCGATCGAGTTCGGCGCGCGGCACCAGGATGTCGAGATCGCCGACGAACCGCCCCTGCCCTGCCGCCAGCCCGGCAGCGATGAACGCGCTGCCCTTGAGCAGGACGACGGGCACGCCGAGATCGCCGAGCGCGCGGCGCGCCATTTCGACTTCCCATAAAGCGACGAGGCGCCCCTGCGCGCACGACGCCCTGGCGTCGTCGAGGAAGCGCTGCGCCGCTTCGGGCTTGGCGATGCCGTCGAGCCGATGGGCAAGGGTCGCGCTCAGCAATTCGGCACGCGCCATGGTCAGCAATGCCTGCCAGCCCGCGCTATCGAGCATTGCGACCGACGCAGGATCGGCCAGCGCCCGCGCCAGGAGGTGGCCGTCTAGAGCGACGCCCATAATGCCTCGACCTGCGCGATCGCACTTTCGGTATCGGGATAGTCGATCGCGCGCGCGGGCGTCTCAGCCACCAAGCGCGTCAACGCCGTGAAGCCGCGCTCGGCGAGCGCGACATAATTGGTCGACGCCTGGGTCAGGCGGACGAAAACCTCGCTCGGTGCGACCTCTCGCGTCGCTGCATCATGCCCGAAGGTGGGAAACAGGATCAGCGCCGGCCGCGCGGGCTCGAGCATGGCGGCAACCGATCGCGTATCGGGCACCAGGTGGCGGATCGCTCCCTTCGGCGTTTCGGCGAGCAGCGGACCGAACGCCCCGCCTGTTGCCGCCGCCTCCATCACCGCGATGGCTTCATTCTTCAGGCTGATCAGGCGCGGAAAGGCATGGATCAGCCCAGTTTCCGGATCGAGCAGCGCGAATTCGTCGCCCATCAGCCGCCAGCCGCGCGTCATCAGCAGCGCCGCCAGCGTCGATTTGCCCGCGCCCGACAGGCCGGTCATCACCAGCGCCTTGCCGTCGCGCTCGACCGCAGAGGCATGGAGCAACAGGTAACGCCGCTGGCCGAGCGCCATCTGCAGGTTCATCGCCATTTCCGCCGCGAGCAGCCCGTGTTCGAGGCTGAGCGGCGCGGCTTCGGGCAGGACGAAGTCGCCGCCGATCATCACCTTGGGCCGGAAGAAGCGCCGCCACGGCCGATCGGCAAACAGCCGCACGGTGAAATCGGCGATGCCATCCTGTGGCTTGGGGTAGCTCGCATAGAGTCGTTCGAGCGCGGCGACCGGTCCGCGCCAATCCGACCCGACGCGGAATCCGACCGGGCCGATCGCAACCGAAAAAACATGCCTCATCGCCGCTCGACGAGCCCCGTTTCGACCAGTTCGTCGAGCCGCGCGGTCAGCGCCGCCAAATCGGCGTCACCCAAGTCGTAAGCGGCACGCAGTTTTCCCAGCAACGCCGCAGCATCGAGCGGTGCTTCAGCCAGCGCCTCCAATATTTCCGGCGCGGGCGATGCCATCAGGTGGGTCTGGCCCGATGCGCGATGATAAATGGCGGTGAGCAAATCGACCGGCACGACGATCAAACTGTCGGGCGGAGCGGCGCGATAGAGGGTCGCCATGGTGGCGGTTCCGCGGCTCAGCCGCGCGGCATCTGCAGCGAGGCGAAGCAGGTGAAGCCGGCGGTGCCGTGCTGCAGGCGGCGGATATAGGCGGTATAGGCGCGGCTCTGTTCGTAGGTGGTGCCCGGCAAGGTACCGCCGTTGAGCGCGGTGCGGACGTCCTCCGCCTTGAACGGCTTGATCGCGCCGGGAAACGCGTCCTTGGTGCCGTTCGGCACGAGCGACCCGTCGGCCGCGACATACATACCGGCGCGCCCGGCATCAGGCACCGGGATCTCGCAGGTCAGGACAGAGGCGCTGGTCTGCGCGAGTGCGGGGCGGATCGAGATGACCACCGATGCGGTCGCGGCGCCGAGCATCAGCGCGCGGCGGCGCGTCGGATGCGGTTCGTTCGCCTGACGATCGATCATGTTCTCGTCCATGGTTGAGACGCCTTTCATATTAGCGCGCGGCTGGCAAGCCGATGAAATGGTTACCGCGCGGGTCGGGACGTGGGCATTGCCGGTGACCGGCGCACGCCCTAGGAACCACCAGGCAATGACGACCCGCTTCGGCCCTCGCTTCATGCTTGGCATGCTTGCCGCTGTGGTGGCCGCGATTGGCGTGTTCGTTCTGTCGGGCGACGTGGCGAGCGCGCTGGTGACACTGGTCGGGGCGATCATCGCCGGCCTGGTGACATTGGGCGTCGACCCCACCCCCGCTGCCCCGGCTGAGCCGGACATCGGCACAGGGCCAGCGCCGGCACGATTGGGCGCGGTGCTCGAGGCGATCGTCGAGCCCGTGTTGGTGATCGCAGCTGGCCGGGTCGAGGAAGCCAATGGCGCCGCGCGCGACGTGCTCGGCAACCATATCACCGGCCAGGACGTGCGGCTCGCGATCCGCCACCCGGCCGCCGCCGAGCGGCTGACCGCGCCGATCGGCGAGGGATCGTCCGAGGCGATCAATCTGGTCGGCCTGGGCACGCTCGACCAGCGCTGGGAATTGCGCGTCACCGACCTGCCCGACGGGCGCCGCGTCGCGCATCTGATCGACCAGACGCGCAGCTATGCCGCCGAGCGGATGCGGGTCGATTTCGTCGCCAATGCCAGCCACGAATTGCGCACGCCGCTCGCCTCGATCCTGGGATTCGCCGAGACGTTGGCCGATGGTGCCGGCGAAGACCCGGCGATGCGCGACCGCTTCCTCAAGGTCATGGCCGACGAAGCCCGGCGGATGCAGCGGCTGGTCGAGGATCTGATCTCGCTCAGCCGGATCGAAGCCGAGAAATACCGTCTGCCCGATGCCTCGGTCGATCTCGCCGATCTTGTCTCGGAAGTTCATTCGGAGATGATGGATAGCGCCGATGTGCGCGCGGCGGAGATCGTCACCGATATCGCCGCCGACGTGCCCCCGGTCGGCGGCGACCGCGTCCAGCTGAGTCAGGCGCTGCACAATCTGATCGGCAATGCGATGAAATACGGCCGCGCCGGAACACCAGTGACGGTCAAGCTGTGGCGCGATGCCAGCAACATGGTTCGTTTGTCGGTCGGCGACGAAGGCGACGGCATTCCGCCCGAACATATTCCGCGGCTGACCGAGCGATTCTATCGCGTCGATTCGGGCCGCAGCCGTGCGCTGGGCGGCACCGGCCTGGGTCTCGCGATCGTCAAGCACATCGTCGAACGCCATCGCGGCCGGCTGGATATCGCGAGCCAGGTCGGGCGCGGGACGGTGGTGACGATCCTGTTGCCGGCCGCATTGTCATCAAAGGGTAACGCGACTGTCACAGAGGGCCCGAAACCGGCGTGATAGCGCGCCGGCAAGGGGCGAGTCGCCCCGACGGGAAGGCCCATCATGATTCGCTCGATCGCGCTCGTCGGCGCGGCATCCCTATTGCTGGTTGCGTGTCAGGACCAGGCGGCGATGGCGGGTGCCGGACGCGACCGGATCAGCGTGGTCGGATCGTCTACGGTCTATCCCTTCACCACCTTGGTCGCTGAACAATTCGTCGCGGCCAATCCTGGCGTGCCGGCACCGGTGATCGAATCGACCGGCACCGGCGGCGGACTGAACCTGTTCTGCAAGGGACTGGGCGGGCAATATCCCGACATCGCCGACGCCAGCCGGCGGATCAAGGCGAGCGAATACCGGACGTGCGCTGCGAACGGCGCAAGCGAGCTGCTCGAAGTCCAGATCGGACTCGACGGGGTCGCCTTCGCCGAAGCCAATGACGGCCCCAAGCTGCACCTGACCCCCGTCGATCTCTACAAGGCACTGGCGGCCGAGCCCGGCGGCCAGCCCAATCGCGCCAAAACCTGGCACGACGTCAATCCGGCGCTTCCGGCGATCGCCATCCAGGTCTATGGCCCGCCGTCGACCAGCGGCACGCGCGACGCCGTCGCCGAGCTGATCCTGGCGCGCGGCTGCGAACAGATGATGCCGGAGATGGCCACGACCCGCGAGACGCATCCGGACGACTTCGCCAAGACCTGCACCCGGGTGCGCGACGACGGCGCCTATATCGATGCCGGCGAGAACGACAATCTGATCGTCCAGAAGCTGCAAGCCAATCCCAACGCGATCGGCATTTTCGGCTATTCCTATCTGGAAGAAAATAAGGATCGGCTGAACGGCGTACCGCTGAACGGCATCGAGCCGACGTATGAGACGATCGCGAGCGGGCGCTATCCCGGATCGCGCCCGCTGTTTCTCTACGTGAAGAAAGCGCATCTCAGCGCGATCCCGAACCTGAAGGCCTTTCTCAATGCTTTTACCCAGGCTTGGGCACCCGACGGGCCGCTGGTCCGTCGCGGGCTGATCTCGGCGCCTGCCGCTGCGCGCGCGCGTTCGGCGGCGATCGTGCAGCGCCAGATCCTGCTCGACCCCAAGACGTTGAGCTGACTTGCCGACCCTCGCGCTCCTTTTCCTCGTCGCCGGGCTTGGGCTGATCGCCTGGCTGTCGGGGCGCGTCCGCGCGGTCGCGTTCCGCAAGGTGCCGGGGCAGCGCTTCTCGTCACTGCCGCGCCATCACGGCTCGTTCGCCGCGATGTGGACCGTGTTGCCGCCCCTGCTCTTCCTCACCGTCTGGGGAGCGTGCGCACCTGGTCTGGCGACCGACGCCGTGCTCAAGACGCCGGCAGCGGCGCAGCTTCCGCCACCCGGCTTCGAACGCGCGGCGATCCTGTCGGAAGCGCGCGCGATTGCCAGCGATCGCCACCGCACGCCACTCAACCCGCTCGCGACGAGCCTCGCGCCGGCTTATGCCGTCGAGCAATCGCGCTATGGCTGGATCGGCGGCGCGACCGCCTTGCTGCTCGGCCTTGCCGGGGGGGCCTTGGCGTTCCTGCGCATCCGCCCCGGCTTCAATGCGCGGACCAGGATCGAGCGGATCGTGATGGCCGGCCTGCTCGCCGCCTCGCTCATCGCGATCCTGACGACGATTGGCATCGTCGCTTCGTTACTGGTCGAGAGTGCGCGCTTCTTCGGCACCGTGCCCATCACCGATTTCCTATTCGGTACGCATTGGAGTCCGCAGGTCGTCGACCCCCGGAATCCCGGCGCCAGCCTGGGCGCGGTGCCGTTATTCTGGGGAACGTTCTTCATCGGCGCGGTCATCGCGATGCTGGTGGCGATCCCGTTCGGCCTGATGAGCGCGATCTATCTGACGCAATATGCTTCGCCTCGCCTGCGTAGGTGGATGAAGCCGACGCTGGAGATCCTCGCGGGCGTGCCGACCGTGGTGTACGGCTATTTCGCCGCGCTGATCGTCGGGCCGGCGCTGCGCCAATTGGGCGTCGCCATCGGCATACCCGGCGCGACGTCCGAAAGCGCATTGGCGGCGGGGTTGGTGATGGGCGTGATGATCATCCCGTTCGTCTCGTCGATGGCCGACGACGCGATCGCCGCGGTCCCGTCGGCGATGCGCGACGGCAGCCTGGCGATGGGCGCGACTCCAAGCGAGACGATCAGCCGCGTACTGCTGCCCGCCGCCTTGCCCGGCGTGGTCGGCGGCGTGCTGCTCGCGATCAGCCGCGCGATCGGCGAGACGATGATCGTGGTGATGGCCGCCTCGGGCGCCGCGACGATCAGCCTCAACCCGTTCAATTCGGCGACGACGGTCACCAAGCAGATCGTCGACCTGCTGACTGGCGAAGCGAGTTTCGACAGCCCCAAGACCTTGGCCGCGTTCGCGCTGGGCATGACCCTCTTCGTCATTACCCTGCTGCTCAACATCATCGCGCTCACCGTCGTGAAACGGTATCGGGAAGCCTATGAATAGGCCGCTCGACCCCGCCAAGGCCGAACGCGTGCCGACCGACTGGAAGAATCCGCAGATGGAGCGGCGCGTCCGCCGCCGCTACGTCGCCGAGCGCCGCTTTCGGCTGTTCGGGCTGGCGGCGATCATATTGTCGGTGAGTTTCCTGCTGTTCCTGCTCGTGACGATGGTGGCCAACGGCGCGCGCGGCTTCGTCACGACCGAAATCGCCCTGACGATCGATTTTCCGGCCGCCGGACTCGGCCTGACGCCGGATCGGATTAAGGGGCCGGGGGGCGATCTCGCGCTCGCCGGCGCGGAGCTGGACGCGGTGGTCGATCGCGCCGCCACGGCGCAATACGGCGCCGACGGACCGGCGTTGTTCTCCGATGGCGCCGATACGATCGTCCGCCGTGCGCTCAAGGCCGATCCCCGACTGGCGGTCGGCCGGGCGCGATTGTGGCTGCCCGCCGCCAGCGACATCGATACCGCGGCCAAGGCCGATGGCACGCCCCTGGCGGAAAAGCGCGCGCAGGTGCTGACCGATGCCGGCCAATTGCGCACCGGGTTCAATTGGGGATTCCTGTCGGGATCGGATTCGACCGATCCGACCGCGGTGGGCATCTGGGGCGCGCTCAAGGGATCGTTGCTGACGATGCTGGTGACCTTGGTGCTCGCCTTCCCGATCGGCGTGCTGTCGGCCCTCTATCTCGAGGAATATGCGCCGCGGAACCGCTGGACCGACCTGATCGAAGTGTCGATCAACAACCTCGCCGCGGTGCCGTCGATCATCTTCGGCCTGCTCGGCCTCGCCGTGTTCCTCAACACCTTCCAGCTGCCGCGCTCCGCCGCATTGGTCGGCGGGCTGACGCTCGCGCTGATGACGATGCCGGTGATCGTCATCGCCAGCCGCAACGCCATCAAGGCGGTGCCGCCATCGATCCGCGATGCCGCGCTCGCGCTCGGCGCCAGCCCGGTCCAGGTGGTGTTTCATCATGTCCTGCCGCTCGCGCTGCCCGGCATATTGACCGGCACGATCATCGGTATGGCGCGTGCGCTGGGCGAGACCGCACCACTGTTGATGATCGGGATGCGCGCATTCATCGCAACGCCGCCCGGCAAGTTGACCGATCCGTCGACCGTACTGCCGGTCCAGATCTTCCTGTGGTCGGACGAAGTCAGCCGCGGCTTCATCGAGAAGACCTCGGCCGCGATCATCGTTCTGCTCGTCTTCCTGCTGGCGATGAACGGCATCGCCATCTACCTCCGCAATCGCTTCGAGACCCGCTGGTGACCGACAACAAAACCTCGATTGATCACAAGATGACCGCGCACAATGTCAGCGTCTGGTACGGCGCGGCGCAAGCGATCAGCGACGTGTCGATCGATATCGACCAGGACAAGGTGACCGCGTTCATCGGCCCGTCGGGGTGCGGCAAGTCGACGTTCCTGCGCACGCTCAACCGGATGAACGATACGATCGCCTCGGCGCGGGTCGAAGGCGATATCCGGCTCGACGGCGAGGATGTCTATGCGCGCGAGATGGACGTGGTCCAGTTGCGCGCCCGCGTCGGGATGGTGTTCCAGAAGCCGAACCCGTTCCCCAAGTCGATCTACGAGAATGTCGCTTATGGCCCGCGGATCCACGGCCTGGCGTCGTCCAAGGCGGATATGGATCGCATCGTCGAACGCTCGCTGGCGCGTGCCGGCCTGTGGGGTGAGGTCAAGGATCGTCTGTCGGACAGCGGCACCGCCTTGTCGGGCGGCCAGCAGCAGCGGCTGTGCATCGCGCGCGCGATCGCGGTCGATCCGGAAGTGATCCTGATGGACGAGCCGTGCTCGGCGCTGGATCCGATCGCCACCGCCAAGATCGAGGAACTGATCCACGAATTGAAGGGCCGCTACGCCATCGTCGTCGTCACGCACAATATGCAGCAGGCCGCGCGCGTGTCGCAGCGTACCGCCTTCTTCCACCTCGGCCAGCTGGTCGAATATGGTCAGACATCGGACATCTTCACCAACCCGCGCGAAGAGCGGACGCGCGATTACATCACCGGCCGATATGGCTGAGGAGTTTGAGCGAATGGCAACCGGCCAGGAACATACGGTCAAGGTGTTCGATGACGAGATCGGACAGCTGCGCGGCCTGATCAGCCAGATGGGCGGGCTCGCCGAGCGCGCGATCCACGACGCGATGAACGCCTTGCAGCGGGTCGATCTTGACCTGGCGCTGCAAGTTCGCGCCGCCGACAAGCAGATCGACGTGATCGAGGCCGAGGTGGAAACACTGGCGGTCCGCATCATCGCGTTGCGCGCGCCGATGGCCAACGACCTGCGCGAAGTCGTCGCGGCGCTGAAGATCGCCGGCGTGATCGAACGGATCGGCGATTATGCCAAGAATATCGCCAAGCGCGTGCCGATGATCGAAAGCGAGCACCGTATCGAGCCGATCTCGGTCATTCCGGCGATGGGCAAGATGGCCGCCGAAATGGTGCACGACGCGCTCGACGCCTTCGCCGCGCGAGACGCGCTGGCTGCAGTCGATGTCTGTCTGCGCGACCAGGCACTCGACGATTTCTACGACAGCATCTTCCGCATGCTGGTGACCTATATGGTCGAAAATCCCGCGACGATCGGTCAGGTCGCCCACCTGCTGTTCGTCGCCAAGAACCTGGAGAGGATCGGCGACCACGCTACCAACGTCGCCGAGATGATCTATTTCGCCGCCACCGGCACGCAAATGACCGAGCGTGAGCGCGGCAAGTCAGGGGAAATGTAATGGCACGCGCCAAGATGTTGCTGGTTGAAGACGACGCCGCGCTGGCGGAATTGCTGGTCTATCATTTCAAGCGCGAGGATTTCGAGGTCGCGCACACGCCTGACGGCGAAGAGGCCTTGCTGCTCGCCAAGGAAGCGACTCCCGACATCGTCCTGCTTGATTGGATGGTCGAAGGGCTGTCGGGAATCGAGGTCTGCCGGCGCCTCCGCCGCATGCCCGAAACCGCGAATATACCGATCATCATGCTGACCGCGCGCGGCGAGGAAGAAGATCGCGTCCGCGGGCTCGAAACCGGCGCCGACGATTATGTCACCAAGCCGTTTTCCCCCCGCGAACTGGTCGCCCGCGTCGGTGCGGTGCTGCGCCGCGTCCGCCCGGCGCTGGCCGGCGAGCAGCTGACCTACGGCGATATCGAGATGGATACGGTCGGGCATAAGGTCCGCCGCAGCGGCGAAGTGGTGCCGCTCGGCCCGACCGAATTCCGCCTGCTCAAGCATTTTCTCGAACATCCGGGCTGGGTGTTCAGCCGTGAGCGCCTGCTCGACGCGGTGTGGGGGCATGACAGCGACATCGAGAGCCGCACCGTCGACGTCCACATCCGGCGCCTGCGCAAAGCGATCAATCGTGGCGATCGGCCTGACGTCATCCGGACCGTGCGATCGGCGGGTTACGCCCTCGATTCGGGTGCGTAAAGAATCGCATCCGAAACGAGGGAGCCAATTTGCGTGCGGCGCGTTTGGGTCGAGTCACGGAAGATCGTGCAGAACCAGGAGAGTCGCATGAAGTTGTTCCTTGCTGCGGCGGCCGCCATGATCGCGATGCCCGCGATCGCGCAAAATACGCCCGCGCCGCCACCCGATCCGCAGACCGCCCCAGCGCCTGCACCAGATGCCAGCGCACCGCCTGCCGCGCCGATGCCCGCCCCCCCAGGACCGCCGGCCGGCCCCGCGGTCATGACCATGGGTCCGCCGACGCCGGTCGTGCAGCCGCTCCCGGACGCCGCGGCACCCGCTACCGGTGCCGATGTGCCGATGTGCACCAAGACCGTCGTCGATCACTGCATGGAACGCTCCAACGCCAGGGGTGAACGCCTGCATTCGACGCCGCGTCCTCACGGTAAGTAATGGCTTTTTGTCGCTCCGGTCGGGACGGGCTAACGCCCGCCCCGCCGGTAATCGAGTAGACCGTCATGAAAATCATCCTGTTCGCCGCCATTGCCACGCTCGCGGTCCCCGCCTTGGCACATGGAACACCGCAATCGTCGCAAACGCCGACGTCGATGACCACCGACAACACAGCGCCGACGCCGGGCGGCTACGCACCGCCGCCCGCACCGCTACCGCCGCCAGGTGCCACGGTTGTGTTCAAGGAAGCGCCGGCGCCCGACGTCGCCTTTCCGCCGCCGCCCCCCCTCGCCAATTATCCGGTGTGCAAACGCGGTCAGTTCGACCACTGCGTAGAGCGCAACAGTCCCAAATAACCGCATAAGACGGGTCGTAGCTCCCCTTTCCCGGCGCGGGTCGGCACAACCCGCGCCGGGTTTTTCGTGTCTGCGGTACGGCGGGGTTGCGCGACGCGCGGCTTTGGCTAGGAAGCGCTCAAACCATTCAGGGAGCACTTCATGAGCATCCGTTTCGACGACAAGGTCGCCATCGTCACCGGCGCGGGCGGCGGACTGGGCCGCGAATATGCGCTGGCGCTGGCGGCACGCGGCGCGAAGGTGGTCGTCAACGATTTGGGCGGCGCGCGTGACGGCACCGGTCATTCCGACGCCGCGCTCAAAGTCGTCGAGGAGATCAGGGCCGCGGGCGGCGAGGCAATGTCGAACGGCGGCAGCGTCACCGAATATGAGCAGATGGTTGAGATGGTCGCCAAGGCCAAGGAAGCCTGGGGCAGCGTCCACATCCTGATCAACAATGCGGGCGTGCTGCGCGACAAGAGCTTCGCCAACATGGAGCCGGCCGATTTCAAGTTCGTCGTCGACGTCCACCTCAACGGATCGGCCAATTGCACCAAGGCGGTATGGGCGACGATGCGCGAACAGGCTTATGGCCGCATCCTCATGACCGCGTCGTCGACCGGGCTGTTCGGCAATTTCGGCCAGGCCAATTATGGCGCTGCCAAGCTGGGCCTCGCCGGCCTGACCAAGACGCTCTACCTCGAGGGTGCGAAGTACAACATCAAGGTCAACACGATCGCGCCGACCGCCGGCACGCGGATGACCGAGGATCTGTTCCCGGCCGAGGCATTCAAGGCGTTCGCGCCGGAGAAGGTCGCCCCCGCCGCGCTCTACCTGGTCAGTGAGGACGCGCCGACCAATGCGATCGTCGGCGCCGGCGCCGGCGTGTTCCAGGCGGCCTATGTCACGCTGACCCAAGGCAAGCTGCTGACCGGCGACGACCTGTCGCCCGAAGGCGTCGCCGCGCATTGGGCCGAGATCACCGACCGCACCGGTGAGTTGACCCCGCAATCGGGCAACGAGCAATCGATGTCGATCATGAAGAAGCTGACCGGTGGCTGAGGCGGTAAAAACTCCTCCCCGTTTGCGGGGAGGAGTTCTCTAATCCCCCACCGTCCGCTGGATCAGGTCGCGTAGCCACACCGACGCCGCGTCGGCGTCGCGTTCGACCGGATGGAACAGGAAATGCCGGTCGACGCTCTGCTCGATCGGCAGTTCGACCGCGCGCACGTCAAGCTTTGGTCCATAAGCGGCGATCAACCGCGACGGCAGGATGGCGACGAGATCGGTCCGCGCGACCGCCATCAGCGCCTGCAGATAATGTGGCACGACCGCGGCGATGCGGCGATGCAGGCCCTGGGCGGCCAGCCAGTCGTCGACCGGATCGCTCGTCGCGCCGGCGCCGACCACCGCGACATGCGGCGCATCGAGCATCTCCAGCACCTGCCGCCAGGTTGCCGGCTGCCCGACATGGACGGCGAGCACATCATGATCGTCGAACAACGGCGCCATGCGCAGCCCGGCGAACAAGATAGCGTCGGTACTGATCGCGAAATCGAGCGTCGCGATCACCGGGTCATTGGCGCGCGGCCAGGGAATGAGGTCGATCCGGCAGCCCGGCGCTTCCCGCGCCATCGCCTCGATCAACGGCGCGAGCAGGGTCGCGGCGACGACGTCGGGAATCGCCGCCCGGAATACGCGCCGCGCCGCTGCGCGATCGAACGCCTCGCCCTCGTACAAGGCGGCCGCTTGCTTGAGCAAGGCACGGATCGGATCGGCGAGCGTTTCCGCTCGCAGCGTGCGTTTCATTCCCGCGCCGCTGCGCACGAGCAGCGGGTCGCCGAAATCCTCGCGCAGCCGGGCGAGGATGCGACTCATCGCGGGTTGCGACACGTCGACGATCTCCGCCGCCCGCGTGACGCTACCCGTGTCGATCATGGCAAGGAGGGCACGCAAGAGGTTGAGATCGTAGCGCCCGATATCCGTTTCCATCATGCATGCCGTAACAGCAATCCGCTCTCGAGATAGTCAAGCGCCAGCGGCGCCGACTGCGGTGACCGGACTCGCTCAACCGACGCACCGAGCAAACAGCCATGGTGTATTGATACACTAACTCACCTGTGGTACATGATCTCCTCAGAGGAGGAGTGCCATGTATAGTGAAAGCGATCTGGAGGGCGCGGTGGCGGCGGGTGTGATCCCGCAGTCGACCGCCGACGCTTTCCGCCAGCATATCGCCGCGTCGCGCGTCGCGCCCGCGGTGGACGAGGAGAGTTTCCGGCTGCTGACCGGGTTCAACGACATTTTCGTGGGCATCGCGATCGCGCTGCTGCTGACGTCGATCGCCTGGCTGGGCGGCTGGGTGAAGACCGGCCTGGGCGGGTTGGGTGTCGCGGTGGCCGCCTGGGCGTTGGCCGAATATTTCACCCGCGTTCGGCGCATGGCGCTGCCGAGCATCATCCTGTTGCTGGCCTTTGTCGGCGGGGTCGCGGCGACGATGATCGGCACGCTGGCCGATATCAATCCCGACTGGAGCGATCGCACAAACGCCATCATCGCCGCGGGCATTGCTTTGGTAACCGCGGGTGCTGCCTGGCTGCATTGGAAGCGCTTCATGGTGCCGATCACCGTCGCTGCCGGCGCCGCGGCGATCGTCGCGATGATTGCCGCGCTGGTCATGTCGATCGATCCGCACAGCAAGGATCTGCTGTTCCCGGTGCTGTTCGTCGGCGGCCTCGGCACCTTCGCGCTGGCAATGTGGTGGGACGGCTCCGACTTGACGCGCACGACGCGGCGCAGCGACGTCGCCTTCTGGCTGCACTTGGCGGCGGCGCCGATGATCGCGCATCCGGTCTTCCACATGCTCGGCGTGTTCGAAGGCGAGATCGGCGTTAGCCAAGCCGTGATCGTGATGGCCCTGTACGTCGTGTTCGCCTTCATCGCGCTGGCAATCGATCGCCGCGCATTGCTGGTATCGAGCCTGGCCTATGTTCTCTACGCCTTGTCGATGCTGTTCCAGCATGCCGGCGCGGTCGAACTGTCGATGGCCTTCACCGCGTTCGTCATCGGATCGGCGCTACTGACGCTTTCGGCCTTCTGGCATCCGATGCGCCGCGCGGTGATCGGCACGCTGGGCAATCTCGGCAATCGCCTGCCGCCGGTCCAAATGCCGGTCGCGGCCTGACGCTCAACGCTTACGCGCCCCTTGTCATCAAAGGCGCGATCCTCCCCGGCGGCCTATCCGGCCGCCGGGCTTTTTCTTGTCCGGCATATTGATCGATCCGCTGGGCCCTATCTTGCTAAACGAATTGGAAATTTGGCATAGCTAGCGTGGAATAAGCGGGGGGGTCTGATGGGCGCGACGAGTCTGATTGCATTGTTGGGCGCGCTGGCTGCCCCCATGCCGCCCGCCGGCAAATGCCAAGCGGCAAAGATCGCCGAATTCCCGATCACTATGGCGGGACGTTCGCCGATGGTCGATGCCCGCTTCGGTGACAGGATCGCGCGCTTCATCCTCGACAGCGGCGCATTCTACAGCACCATTTCACGGGCAAGCGCAGCCGAGTTCGGGCTGAAGGTCTCGCCGGCGCCGGAATGGTTTCGCCTCCAGGGCATCGGCGGAGATACGTCGGCGGGCATTGCGGAGACCGACACGTTCTCGCTCGCCGGCATCAAGCTGCCCAAAGTCGGGTTCATCGTGGGCGGCAGCGACACGGGCACGGCCGGTCTGATCGGACAGAATATCCTCGGCATCGCCGATGTCGAATACGATCTGCCGCATGGCGCGGTACGGCTGATGAAGACCAATGGATGCGGCCGCACGAGTCTGGCCTATTGGGCCGGTGACAAGCCGTATACCATGCTGGAACTCGAGGGAAATCCCGACGGCGCGTTTCGCCCGCACACGATCGCCACCGTCCTTCTCAACGGGGTCAAGATCAAGGCCCTGTTCGATTCCGGAGCGCAGAGCTCACTGCTGTCGCTGGCGACGGCCAAGCGCCTCGGCATCACGCCGGACACGCCGGGAGTGGAATTCGTCGGCAATGGCGGCGGGCTCGGCACGCGCAAGGTGTCGACCTGGCTCGCTACGTTCGACAAGATCGATATCGGCGGCGAAGCGATCAACAAGCCCAAGATTCGCATGTCGCAACTCGATCTCGGCAATGCAGACATGCTGATCGGGGTCGATTTCTTCCTGACCCACCGGATGTTCGTGTCGAACACGACCCACCGTATGTTCATCACTTATGAAGGCGGCCCGGTATTCGGCCTGTCGCCCAAGGGCGCGCGGTCGGTCGACGGCAAGCCGCTC
>Ga0207669_10000062_pt1 | contig 54127 bp, 49 predicted proteins | sample KBSM33metaG_FD_184329 | JGI IMG/M metagenome (GOLD analysis project Ga0207669, IMG submission 184329) | Miscanthus rhizosphere microbial communities from Kellogg Biological Station, Michigan, USA - KBS M3-3 metaG (SPAdes) (version 2) | ecosystem: Host-associated > Plants > Roots > Rhizosphere >...
CCCAGCGGCGCCAGCAGCAGCGAGCCCATGTTGACGAACGGCGGCAGGACGCGGCGATAGAGCAGCACCAGCACCGCAAACACGAGGAACACGCCGGCGACAACCGCGACCAGGAAGTTGTAGATCATCTCCGCCTGCCACTTGGCCTGGCCGAGCGTCAGTTGCTGCACGCCATTAGGCAGATGCTGCATGATCGGCAGCGCGTTGATTTCCTTCCACGCCTGGCCCGACACCAGCGGCTTGCCGGTCTTGGGATTGAGTCCCAGATCGGCGCCGATCGTCAGCTGACGCTGCAACTGGACACGCTCGATCTTCGACGGGCTGGCGCCGAAGCCGATATCGGCGACGGTCGACAGCGGCACCGAACCACCGTTGATCGTCGCTACCGGGATATTCTCGATCGTCGACATCCGAGCGCGCGACGATTGTTCGAGCGCGACGGTGATCGGCACCTGGCGATCGCTGAGCGAGAATTTCGCCTTGTTCTGGTCGATGTCACCCAAGGTCGCGAGGCGCACCGCGCTCGACAGCGCCTGGGTGGTCACGCCCAGATTGGCGGCGAGGTCGAACCGCGGGCTGACCACCAGTTCGGGCTGTTGCAGATCGCCCTGGATGCGCGGCGCGGTCACTGATTTCAGTTTGGACAGCTGCTGCACGATCGTCTGCGCGGTCGAGGTCAGCAATTTCGGGTCGTCGCCGCCCAGCACGATGGTGATGTCGCGCCCGCTCGATCCCCAGCCCTGTTGCGAGCGGAACGAGACGCGGGCGTCGGGGATCGCGGCCAGGGTCGGCGCCAGTTGACGCTCGAACTGGACGCTCTTGAGATCCTTGTCCTTCTTGAAGATCGCGGTCACGCGGCCATTGCCGACGAACGCACGCGAATAGACGTCCTCGACCTGCGGCTGCTTCTGGAGCAGGGCCGCGACCTTGTCGACCACCGCCTGAGTTTGGGCCAGCGTCGTACCGGGCACCATTTCGATGCTGGCGGTCGATGCGTCTTGATCCTGATCGGGCTGGAACGACTGCGGCAGGATGGCGAAGAAGAATACCGTCATCGCCAGCGCCACTGCGCCCCCGACGATCGACGACCAGCGATGGCGCAATGTCCAGCGCAGTGCCGCCATATACCAGTTCATCATCCGGCCTTCGCCATGCGAGGCGTGGCCCTTGGCCTTGAGGAAATAGGCCGCGATCATCGGCGTCAGCAGGCGCGCGACGGCCAGCGACATCAGCACCGAGGCGACGACGGTCAGGCCGAAATTCTTGAAGAACTGACCCGATACGCCCGGCATCAGGCCGACCGGCAGGAACACCGCGACGATCGACATGGTCGTCGCGAGCACCGCCAGGCCGATCTCGTCGGCGGCATCGATCGCCGCCTGATAGGCCGTCTTGCCCATGCGCATATGTCGGACGATGTTCTCGATCTCGACGATCGCGTCGTCGACCAGCACGCCCGCGACCAGGCTCAACGCGAGCAGGGTCATCTGGTTGAGCGTGAAGCCCAGTTGCTGCATCACGAAGAAGGTCGGGATCGCCGATAGCGGAATGGCCAGCGCCGAGATCGCGGTCGCGCGCCAGTCGCGCAGGAACAGGAACACGACGAGGACGGCCAAGCCCGCGCCTTCGTACATCGCTTCCATCGCCGAATGATATTGCATCTCGGCATATTGGACGTTGTTGAAGATCAGCTTGAACTTGACCTTGGGATTCTTCTTCTCGAGGTCGGCGAGCTTCTTCTCGGCGCCGTGGAACACGGTGACGTCCGACGCGCCCTTTGCGCGCTGGAAGTCGAACGAAATGACCTGCGCGCCGTTGAGCTGCGACGCCGACCGCTGTTCGGCGAATTGATCGACCACGGTGGCGATGTCGGTCAGGCGCACCATGCGGCCGCCACCGACCGAAATCTGCGTCTGGCCGAGGGCATAGGCGTCCTTGGCGTTGCCGAGCACGCGCACGGTCTGTTCGGAGCCTGCAATCTCGGCGCGGCCGCCCGCGGCGTTCATATTGACCTGGCGCAGCTGGGCGTTGACCTGGCTGGCGGTCAAGCCGAGCGACTGCAGCTTGTCGGGGTCGAGCTTGACACGGATCTCACGGCTGACGCCGCCATTGCGTTCGACCGTCGCCATGCCCGACACCGACTGCAATTCCTTGGTGACGGTATTGTCGATGTACCAGCTCAGCTGCTCGATCGTCATGTCGGTCGAGATCGCGGCATAATTGGCGAGGTCATTACCGGTAGTGTTGGCGCGTTCGACCTGAGGCTCGAGGATGCCGTCGGGCAAATTGCCGCGGATCTGCTGCAGCGCGCTGCGCACATCCTCGACCGCGCGGTCGATCGGCGTGCCGATATCGAGCTGGACGATGGTAACCGAATTGCCCTCGGTCACGTTCGAGTTGATCTCGTCGATCCCCGACAGGCTGCGGACCGCCGCCTCGACTTTCTGCGTGACCTGGTTCTCGAGTTCGGTCGGCGCGGCGCCCGGCTGGCTGACCGAGACGATCACGATCGGAAAGTCGATGTCCGGGTCGTTGTTGACCTGCATCGTCGCGAAGCTGACCAGGCCGGCCACCGTCAGCATGAAGAACAGGACGAGGCTGGGGACCGGGTTGCGGATCGACCAGGCGGATATGTTGCGGAAGCTCATGCGAACGTCCTCTTCAAAGCTTGCGCAGCTGTGGCTTGACCTTCTGGCCGGGGCTCAGGAACGCGCCCGCCGACAACACCACGCGCTCATTGCCGACCAGGCCCTGAACAATCGCGACGCCGCGATCGGTGACTTCGCCGGTCTTGATCGCGCGGCGTTCGACCTTGTCGTCCTTGCCCAGGATATAGACGAAATTGCCGGTCGCGTCGGTCTGGATCGCCGAGTTCGGCAGGATCGGCGACGTGTTCGCGCCGCCATAGATCGTCGCCGCGGCGAAGCCGCCGGGGCGTAACGTGGCGTCGAACGGGATCGCGATGCGGACGATACCGCGGCGAGACTGCGGATCGATGACCGGGGGCAGCTGCCACACCTGGCCGGCGAACGACTGGCTCCCGCCGACCGGCGTCACTTGGGCGCGCGAGCCGACCGAGATGCCCTTGATGTCGCCCTCCGCCACTTCGGCCCTGAGCTCCATCTCGCCACCCTTGGCCATGCGGAACAACGTGCCCGAGCCCGAGCTGACGATCTGGCCGGGTTCGACCATGCGCGCCAGCACCAGACCGGCGGCCGGAGCGCGGATATCGAGCCGGCTGTTGCGCGCCTGAGTTTCGGCGAGCTGCGCCTGCGCGACCTTCACCCTGGCATTGGCGGCGTCGCGCGTCGCGCCGAGCCGTTCGAGGTCCGCCTTGGAGATGAAGCCACGGCCGACCAGCGCCTGGGCGCGATTATATTCGCTCTGGGCGATGGCGGCGTCCGACTTGGCCACCGCGATCGAGGCGGCAAGGCTGCTGGCGGTCTGTACCTGGACCGAGCGGTCGACCGTCGCGAGGGTCTGGCCCGCGCCGACCCATTGCCCCGGCTGCACCAGCACCGCGGTCACCCGGCCGCCTTCGCCGGCGACGCCGACAGGCATATCGACCCGCGCCGCGAGCGATCCTGTCGCCGACACCATGCGGTCGACCGAGTTGCTTCCCGGTGATCCCACCGACACGGTCGGCATCTGGTCCGCGGGCGCGCCGCTGGCGGTCGTGCCGCCGGTTCCCGCCGCGGGCTTGGCCGCCGGACGCATCATGAAGAAGGCAGCGATCAGCACGACGATGACCGCGCCGATCGCGGCCAGGACCAGCCAGCGACGCCGCGGCGTCGCGGTTTCGTCGGTGAGCGCATACATACCGCTCGACTCGTAATTCATGTCCGCCACGTTCCCCATGTGCCCTGTCATTGAGGCACCATCAGGGCCTCCGTTGGAACTGTATTATAGAAATAAAGCACCGACCTCAAGAGGCTCGGTGCGCTACTCTTATAATGTCCTTTTCGGCCCCGAATCGCAATCGGTAACGCTATTTCGTGTCGGAAACGGTTGCATTTGTCGGCGCTTTGGGCGGACGATGCGGAACCGCCGATTAAAAAGGCGGAAAGGAGGGAAGTTCGATGCCCGAAAGATCGATTCTAGGATGGCTGCTGATCGGCCTTGTCGCCGGCGTGTTGGGCAAGTTCGTCATGCCGGGCAAGGATCCCGGCGGGTTCATCGTCACGATCCTGATCGGCATCGCCGGCGCATTGCTGGCCGGCTTTGTCGCGCAGACGATGAACTGGACCTTGGTCGGCGGATGGCAGAATTACGCGGCGGCGACTGCCGGCGCGATCGTGCTGCTCGCTTTATACCGGGTGGTGGTCAGTCGTCGCGTATAGAGCGTGATGGCGTGTTCGCGTAAGACCGCGACCTCGTTCAGGTTGGCGTAGTCCGCCCTGTGGCACGGCCGCCGAGGACGGAATGATCCGTCATGTCTGGAGGACATATGCGTTTGCTTGCCACTGCCGCCGTCATCACCCTGTCATCGATCGCGGTCGCTCCCGCGCTCGCTCAGACGATGCCCGTCGCTCCGGCGGTGATCCCGGACGGGACCCTGCTCGACGTCACCGCAACCGGCAAGACCACGCGCGTTCCCGATCTGGCGACGATCCGCGCCGGTGTCGTCACCCAGGCGGCGACCGCCGCGGCGGCGTTGTCGGACAACGCCAATCGCATGAGCACGGTCCTGTCGGCGCTGAAGGGAGCGGGCATCCAGCCGCGCGACATCGCCACCGCCAATGTCTCGCTGCAGCCGCAATATCGCTACGAGGACAACAAACCGCCGGTCATCACCGGCTATCAGGCGACCAACAATGTCTCGATTCGCTTCCGCGACATCGCCAAATCGGGTGCGATCCTCGACGCCCTGGTGGCCCAGGGTGCCAACCAGATCGAAGGCCCCAATCTCTCGCTCGACCAGCCTGATGCCGCGCTCGACGAAGCGCGAGTCGATGCGGTCAAGCGTGCCCAGGCGCGCGCGCAGCTTTATGCCAAGGCGGCGGGCCTCTCGGTGTCGCGCATCCTGACGATTGCCGAAGGTGGAGAAATCGCCGGACCGCCGCCGCCAATGCCGGTCTATCGCATGGCCGTGGCGAAGGCGGCCGACACCCAGGTGATGCCGGGCGAGAGCGACGTGACGGTAACGATCACGGTGCGCTTCCTGCTCAAATGACGAGAAAGGGGCCGCTCCCATCACGGGAACGGCCCCATCCGTTTGGTTCGCGTTGTTTTCAGCGTTGCTGAGACGGTGCCGTAACCGAAGCAGACTCTAGCGAAACCGCCCGCGGTTGATCAGGGCGAGGACCGCCAGCAGGATGATCGCGCCCGCTACCGAATAGATGAACGTCCTGATCGTGATCGCCTGGTTGATATCGGCGCCGAACAGCCAACCGGCGATGACCGCGCCAATGATCCCAACGACGATGTTGACGATGATCCCCGACCCGCCGCCGCGCACGACCAGGCTGGCTAGCCAGCCCGCAAGCCCGCCGACGACCAGCCAGATGATGATGTTCTCAAGCATGTGCCGATCTCCCGCCGGTTACCGCGCGCGGCCGCGGTTGATCAGGTTGAGAAGAAGCAGCAGGACCACCGCGCCAACGAATGCGGCGACCAGCGCGCCGATCGACGGCGGCCAACTGGCGATCGATCCGCTGCCGGGGAAGAGCGGGCCCAGCAGATAATTGCCGATGAACGACCCGACGATGCCGACGACGATATTGAGAATAAGGCCCTGCTGGGCGTCGGTGCGCATGACGATGCTGGCCAGCCAGCCGATCACGCCGCCGATGACGATCAAAAGAATCCAGTACATCGCAACCCTCCTATTCGACGCGATCTGATGCGATCGGTCTTGGGGGTTACGACTCTTCAGGAGGAATATATGTTCCGCCCCCGTTTTGAACGGAGGCCGGAAGGTCAATATTTCTGCTGGCGTTCGTAGAGACTCTTATAATGCTGGATACGCGTCACGCGCAGCCCGGGCATGCCCGAACGATCGATCGCTCGCTGCCAGCCGGCGAATTCCTCGACGGTCAGATTGTACCGGTCGCACACTTCGTCGACGCTCAGCAGGCCGCCATTGACCGCTGCCACGACCTCGGCCTTGCGGCGCACGACCCAGCGTGTCGTGTCCGCCGGAGGCAGCGTCTCGAGAGTCAGCGGCTCCCCGAGGGGGCCGATCACCTTGGCAGGGCGTATTTTCTGGTTCTCAATCATTCACTACCTCGATTGGGGCGGGGGGCCCCCACTCACTTTGGCTAAAACGACCGTTAGCGGCCGGACTTGAACATCGTTTGAAGCGTCTAGGTAAACACGTCCTTCATTCTTGGCCCCAATCCGCGATCCGCGCGGCGACTTGCGCGTCGAACGCGCCGGAGGGTGGGAAGAAGGCCGAGGATTCAATCACTCGCGGAAATTGCCGAGTCTGAATGAGCGCGGTCGGGCTCGCCGCCTGGCGCGCCGAGATGCCGACCATCAGCACGGCCAGGTCGGGTGGCAACACCGCGACTGACGCATCATGATCGAATCTCAGATAACTCAGGTCCACGCTTTACTCACCCGCGTTTCAACAGAATCGAGGGTCTACCCATTTTGCCCTAAAGGTCGGTAAAGACGGCGTTCGCGGGAGCTTAACCAGGCGAAGCTCAGCGGTTCCCTAGGCAAAGCGGGCCGGCATCCCTATTGAGCGCGGCAAAGCAATGACCGAAACCGACTTCCAACTGGGCCCCGATCTGGCGGGCAAGCGAATCGTCGTCGCCATGTCGGGCGGGGTCGATTCGTCGGTCGTGGCCGCGCTTGCCGCGCGATCAGGCGCGGAGACGATCGGCATCACGCTCCAGCTTTACGATCATGGAGAGGCGGTCGGGCGCGCCGGCAGCTGCTGCGCCGGGCGCGACATCCGCGACGCGCGCGCGGTGTGCGACCGGCTCGGTATCGCCCATTATGTCCACGATCATGAAAGCGCGTTCCGCGACGCGGTGATCGACCAGTTCGCCGATGAATATGTCGCCGGGCGCACCCCGATTCCCTGCGTCCGCTGCAACATGGGTCCCAAATTCACCGATCTATTCCGACTCGCGCGCGATCTCGGCGCCGATTGCTTGGCGACCGGCCACTATGTCCGTCGAGTCGAGGGACTGGAGGGCGCCGAACTTCACCGTGCTGCCGACCCGGCGCGCGATCAGAGCTATTTCCTGTTCGCGACGACGCGCGATCAGCTCGACTTTCTTCGCTTTCCACTGGGCGGTCTGCCCAAGCCGCGCGTCCGCGAGCTTGCTGCCGAACTGGGTCTGGGCGTCGCCGCAAAGCCCGACAGCCAGGACATCTGCTTCGTTCCCGACGGCGATTATGCGAGCCTGGTCAAGAAGTTGCGGCCCGAGGCGGAAGCCGGTGGGGATATCGTCGACCTGGCTGGCCGCAAGCTCGGCGAGCATAAGGGGCTGATTCACTTCACGATCGGCCAGCGCCGTGGCTTGGAGATCGGCGGCAGTCCCGAGCCGCTTTACGTCGTCCGCCTCGATCCGGCGACGCGGCATGTCATCGTCGGGCCGCGTGCCGCGCTCGGGGTCGCGTCGGCGCGGCTGTCGGACATCAACTGGCTGGGTGGGGACTATAGCGGGCCGATCACCGCCAAGGTGCGTAGCCTCGCCAAGCCGGTCCCCGCGCGGTTGGCTGGCGATCGGGTGCTGTTCGACAGCCCCGAATATGGCGTCGCGCCCGGACAGGCGGCCGTGCTTTACGCCGGCGACCGTGTACTCGGCGGCGGCTGGATCGAGGAAACGCAAGCGGTGGAGGCGGCGCTCGCGGCTTGATTGCCGCTATTCGCCTTTCGGAAAGAACCGCTCGATCACGCTCGACGCCAGCCGCGCCGGGCGCAGCGTTTCGGCGTCGATGCAGCACCAGCTCGATTTGACCTCGGCCAGCACTTCCTCGCCGCGGTGGATGACCGTCTGATAGAAAGCGCGCGCGCCCTGGACCTTCTCGAGCAGGACGGTGGCGATCACCTCGTCGTCGAGGAAGGTCGGCTTGCGATAAGTGATCTCGTGCTTGAGCGCGACCCAGAGCAGGCTCGCGACAGCGTCGGCGGGAGCGATCTTCTGCCAGTGGTTGAGCACCGCTTCCTGCACCCACTTCAGATAGGAAGCATTGTTGACGTGCCCCATGAAGTCGATGTCGGCAGGATCGATGCCGATCGGAAAATCGTGTGGGAGGGCATGGTCTGTCACGCTTGGAATATAGCGCTTGCGGCGAAAAATAGCGAACTTTCCGGGTAGTGAGCGGACGCTACGGAAAGCGCGATCGAAACGCGGGCGGAAAAAATTCCTCCCCAGCGTGGGGAAGATCTTTTGGTCAGCCCAGCAAAAACGTTCCTTCCAGCACCGTCACGCAATTTCCACCCAGGATCACGCGATCGTCTTCCAGCCGGCAGTCGAGATATCCGCCCCGCGCGCTCGCCTGGAACGCCGTGAATTTGTCGCGACCCAGCCGCTTCGCCCAATAGGGCACCGCGACCGCGTGCGCCGATCCCGTCACCGGATCCTCGTCGATCCCGCCGCCGGGCGCGAAGGCGCGGCTGATGATGTCGGTGTCGTCACCCGGCGCGGTCGCGATGGTGAGGAGGTCGCCGCCTGCCGCCAGGGCACGGAAATCGGGTGTGAGCGCGCGCACCTGATCGGCATTTTCCAGCACGATCAGCGCATAGCGATGCTCGTGCCACAATGTCTCGACCGCGCGCTCGACGCCCAGCCCCGCGACGATGTCGGGCAACGGCTTGGGCGACGGCACCCAGGCCGGCAGCGCCAGTTCGTAGACGCCGCCCGCGCGCGCGACCTCTAGCATCCCTGCCTTGCGGGTGCGGAACCGGACACGCTCGCGATCCGGATCCGACGACAAGATGAAATGCCCGCTCGCCAGCGTTGCGTGGCCGCACATCACCACTTCGACCGCGGGCGTGAACCAGCGCAGGTCGAAATCGACGCCGTCATCGTCCGACGCGACCAGGAAGGCGGTTTCCGACAGATTGTTCTCCGCCGCGATCCTCTGCAGCACATCGTCGTCGAGCCAGCGGTCGAGCGGCATCACTGCCGCCGGATTGCCCTCGAAAGCGTGGCGCGCGAATGCGTCGATCTGCGCGATCGGTAACCTCATTGGCGTCTCCTCAGATGCGCTTGCCGAACCAGTGCGGCGTCACGTCGGCCTCGACCAGCGGGTTGTCGGTATCGACATGTCCTTCTGGATCGACATGGATCAGCACCTCGACCTTCGGGAAAGCCTTGTGCAACGCAGTCTCCACGCGTTCGACGATCTCGTGCGATTGCGCGACGGTAAGGTCGCGGCCGACTTCCATGTGGAATTGCGCGAAATCATGGCTGCCCGCCCGCCGCGTGCGGAAATCGTGGATGCCTTTCAGCCCCTCCTGCCGCGCGGCGACCTCGATGAACGACCTGCGCTGCTCCTCGGACCATTCCTTGTCCATCAACTGGTCGATCGCGGTCGATGACGCCTGGAACGCGCCCCAGGCGAGCCAGGCCGCTATGATGATGCCGAACACCGGATCCGCGCCGTGCAGGCCGACATATTGCTCCAGCACGATCGCGACGATCACCGACAGGTTGAGGAACAGGTCCGACTGGTAATGGACCTTGTCCGCCATGATCGCGACCGATCCGGTCTTGCGGATGATGCTGCGCTGGTAGGCGAGGAGCGCGAACGTGGCGAGGATCGCGATGATCGACACGCCGATCCCGAATTCGGCTTCGGCGGTCTGGCTATTGTCGCCGAACTTGAGGACCGCGCGCCAGGCGATGCCGGCGGCGGACAGCGTGATCAGCCCGACCTGAAACAGCGCGGCCAGCGCTTCCGCCTTGCCATGGCCGAAACGATGGTCGTGATCCGCGGGCTCGGCGGCGATCTTGACGCCGTAGAGCGTGACCAAGCTGGCCAGCAAATCGAGCCCGGTATCGGCCAGGCTGCCCAGCATCGCGACGGACCCAGTCGAATAGGCCGCATAGCTTTTGAGCGCGAGCAGGAACAACGCCATCGCCACGCTGGCCAGCGCGGCGCGGATCGCGAAGGGAATGATGCGACGGCGTTCGCTCTCGGTCATCATGGGTAGAGCAGTCCTTCGGACCAGGCCCCGTCGCCGGCAAGGTCGAATACGCGTCGTTCGTGGAGGCGGTGCGCGCGGTCCTGCCAGAATTCGATATGGGTCGGGGTCAGGCGATAGCCACCCCAATGCGGCGGGCGCGGCACGTCCTGGCCCCCGAACCGCGCCTTCGCCTGCTCGTACCGTGCTTCGAACGTCTCGCGCGCGTCGAGCGGACGGGACTGGTCGGATGCCCAGGCGCCGAGTTGCGAATCGCGCGCGCGGCTGGCGAAATAGGCGTCCGATTCGGCGTCCGTCGCGATACTCAAGCTACCCTCGATGCGGATCTGGCGCCGCAGCGACTTCCAGTGAAACAGCAGGGCAGCGTGCGGATTGGCTGCGATCTCGCCCGCCTTGCGGCTCTCCCGGTTGGTGTAGAACACGAAGCCGTCGGGACCGTGCCCCTTGAGCAGCACCATCCGCACCGACGGACGGCCGTCCACATCTGCGGTGGCGAGCGCCATCGCATTCGAATCGTTTGGCTCGCTCTCGCGCGCTTCGGCGAACCAGGTGTCGAAGAGGGCGAAGGGATCGGTAGTCATGACCGGGCCTTTAGCCGATCCTCCCCGGGACGGGGAGGGCTTTGAATAGCGGAACGACTCTCCTCCCCAGGAATTGAATCGGTTTCGCAACGGAGGTGACCCATGGCCGCACGGGCCTATTGGCAGGGACAGATCAGGCTGGCGCTCGTCTCGATCCCGGTCGAGATCTACACCGCGACCAAATCGGGCGCGCAGGTGGCATTTCACCAGATCCACGAACCCTCGGGCAAAAGGATCAAATATGAGAAGACCGTGCCCGGCATCGGCGAGGTCGATCCCGATGAGATCGTCAAGGGATTCGAGTTCGAGAAGGGCGAATATGTCCTGCTCGACCAGGACGAGATCGACGCAGTGAAGCTCGAATCGAAAAAGACGCTCGAACTCACCCAGTTCGTCGACATGGATGAGATCGACGTGCTCTATTACGAGCGACCCTATTTCGTCGTGCCGGCCGATGACCTGGCCGAAGAGGCGTTCATCGTGCTGCGCGAGGCGTTGCGGCGATCGAAGAAAGTCGGGATCGGCCAGCTCGCGATGCGGGGGCGCGAATATGTCGTCAGCCTGAAACCGTGCGGGCGCGGCATGGTGCTCGAAACGTTGCGCTACGCCGCCGAGGTCAACCGAGCCCAGGGCTATTTCCGCGACATCCCGGATGACGAGCCCGATGAGGATCTGCTCGATCTCGCGACCACGCTGATCGACAAGAAATCCGCCAAGTTCGATCCGGCCAAGTTCCACGACCATTATGTCGATGCGTTGAAGGACCTGATCGCGCGCAAGGCCAAGCAGAAAACTCGCCGCAAGATCATCGAGGACAAGGATGACGAGGGCACTGGCCGCTCCGGATCGAACGTCATCGACCTGATGGCGGCGCTCAAGAAATCGATCGAGAAACCGGCGCAGAAGGAGAGCGTCACCACCACCAAGAAAACCGCGCACAAAAAGGCTCCGGCGCGGGCTGCCCCGGCGAAGAAGCGTGCCTAAACCTAATCCGTCACCCCAGCGAAAGCTGGGGTCTCAAGAGGCTCCTGTCCTGCTCTCGCGGCAAGAGATCCCAGCTTTCGCTGGGATGACGATGGGGGTTGCCCATGGCTGACCGCGACCCCCTCGCCAAATATAACGCCAAGCGCGACTTCTCGAAGACCGCCGAGCCCAGAGGCGAACGCGCCGCCGAGACCGGGCATCGCTTCATGGTCCAGAAGCATGACGCGACGCGCCTGCACTGGGATTTGCGGCTCGAGGTCGATGGCGTGATGAAGAGCTGGGCCGTGACACGCGGCCCCAGCCTCAACCCCGACGACAAGCGCCTTGCGGTCCAGACCGAGGACCATCCGATCAGCTATGCCGATTTCGAGGGGACGATCCCCGAAGGCGAATATGGCGGCGGCACCGTGATGCTGTGGGACGACGGCTGGTGGGAGCCGATCCCCGGAAAATCGGCCAAGGATCTGGAGGAAGGCCATCTCCATTTCATCCTCCACGGCGAGCGGATGAAGGGCGAATGGCTGCTGATCCGGCTCAAACCGCGGGGCAAGGAACGCAATACCAACTGGCTGCTCCGCAAGATCGACGACGACTATGCCGGCGGCTCGGACGATCTGGTCGAGAACGAGGTGACCAGCGTGAAGACCGGCCGCTCGATGGCCGAGATCGCCAGCGCCAAGAAGGCGAAGGAACTGGCGAGCTGGAAAAAGCTGCGCGCTGGTTCGTCGCCCCGGCGGAGGCCGGGGCCGGCCGGTGGCTCGGACAGGCCAAGGCAATATAGCGGCCCCGGCCTCCGCCGGGGCGACGCGACGATGCCCAAATTCCGCGAGCCCCAGCTCTGTACGCTTGTCGACAGCGTTCCGACCGGCACCGGCTGGATCCATGAGGTGAAGTACGACGGCTATCGCGCTCTGATCGCGATCGGGAACGGCAAGGCGAAAGTGTATACGCGCAATGGCCTCGACTGGACCGACAAGTTCCACGCGATCGCCGACGCGGCGGCCAAGCTGCCGGTGGGATCGGCGCTGATCGATGGCGAGATCGTCGCGTTCAAGGACGGACGCCCCGATTTCTCGACGCTCAAGGAGGCGATCTCGAACGACGGCGAGATGACCTTGTTCGCCTTCGACCTGCTCGAACTCGAAGGCGAAAACCTCGCCAAATTGCCTCAGGTCCAGCGCAAGGAACGCTTGCGCCCGCTGCTCGAGGGCGCCGATGCGCGGCTGCAATATGCCGAGCATATCGTCGGCGAGGGCGAGAAATTGTTCGAGACGATGTGCCGCGAAGGCTATGAGGGGATTGTCTGCAAGCGCGCCGACGCACCTTATTCCGGCCGCCGCACCCAGGCCTGGCTCAAGGTCAAATGCCTGCAACGCCAGGAATTCGTCATCGTCGGCTGGACCGAAAGCGACAAGTCGCGCGGGTTTCGGGCGCTGCTGCTCGGGGTCAACGAAGACGGCGAGCTGCGTTATGCGGGCAAGGTCGGCACCGGCTTTTCGGTCGAGACGATGAACGATCTGCGCGCCAGGCTCGATCGCCTCGCTCGCAAGACGCCGACGGTCGAGGCACCGCGCGCGGCGACCCGGCGCGTCCATTGGGTCACGCCCAAGCTCGTCGCGGAGATTGCCTATACCGAGACGACGCCCGACAAGGTCCTGCGGCATCCGAGCTTCCTGGGGCTGCGCGGCGACAAGGAGGCCGAAGAGGTGGTCGAGGAAAAAGCCAAGCCGGCGCCCAAGCCGAAGGTATCGAGCGTCAAGATCACGCATCCCGATCGGCTGATCTTCCCAGATTCGACGGTGACCAAGGGCGATCTCGCCGCGTTTTACGAAGCGATGGCGCCGGTCGCGCTGCAATGGATCGCCAATCGTCCGATCAGCCTGGTGCGCTGCCCCCAAGGGCGCGGCAAGCATTGCTTCTTCCAGAAGCACGACGCCGGCTCGTTCGGCGAGCACGTCAAGCATGTGAAGATCAAGGAGAAGGACGGGTCGGTCGAACCCTATCTCTATGTCGACGATGCCGATGGGCTGCTGCAATGCGTCCAGATGGGAACGATCGAGTTTCACGGTTGGGGATCGTCGGTCGCTGATGTCGAAAAGCCCGATCGCCTGGTATTCGACCTCGACCCCGACGAGGGACTTGGCTTCGACGAGGTCAAGAAATCGGCGGCCGAGATCAAGGCGCATCTCGCCGAGATCGGGCTGGTCAGCTTCGCGATGGTCTCTGGCGGCAAAGGCGTCCATGTCGTCGTGCCGCTGACGCCCCAGGCCGAATGGGCAGAGGTCAAGGATTTCGCCGATCGCTTCGCCCAGGCGATGGCCCAGGCCGAGCCCGATCGCTTCACCGCGACCATGTCCAAGGCGAAGCGCAAGGGGAAGATCTTCGTCGATTGGCTGCGCAACCAACGCGGCGCGACGGCGGTGATGCCGTATACGGCGCGGGCGCGCGCCAAGGCGCCCGTCGCGGTGCCGGTCACCTGGGCGGAACTTGGCGACCTCGACACCCCGGCGAAATGGCATGTCGGCGACCAGGACGAACTGCTGAAGCGCGCCTCGTCAAAGGACCTGGCAGGCTGGGGAGTAGCGCGGCAGGTGCTGCCGAACCTCTGACCCATCCCACCGTCACCCCGGCCTTGTGCCGGGGTCCAACGGGCGGCAGGCGCGGGACAAGAGGCTCGAGCTTCTCGCTTAACCTGCACGTTGGATGCGGGGACGGGCCCGGCATGACGAATTAGATGTTTGTCCGGCCCCAATAATGTTGCCACGCAGCATCGTTTGTGGTGGTTAGCCTTTCCCAAGGGGAGGCCCGATTGGCCAGTCACGCACTCAGCGAAGGTTTGTTCGACGCCGCGGCGCACGCCGCGCGCTGGTTGGCGGACTATCGAGGACGAGTCGGCGATGGCGCTGGCGACGTCGTCGCCAGCGGAGACCAGGCCGCCTGGACTGCCGCGTTCGAGGAACTCGCGGTCGCAGCGGGCGACGACCTCGCGCATGCCCAGGAACGCGTCCAGCGCCACGCCGAGGACATCGGTACCGGGTTTCGCGTCGCCGGCGACTCGGACGAGCGGCCTTGGCCGGTCTCTCCCGTCCCGCTGCTGATCGCCGAAAGCGAATGGCGCGCGATCGCCGATGGCGTCGCGCAGCGCGCCGGGCTGATCGAAACGATCCTCGCCGACATTTATGGCGACGGCAGCCTGATCGCCGATGGCGCGATCCCCGCGGCGCTGATCAACGGCAGCCCGCTGTTCCTGCGCCCGATGGTCGGGCTGACCTTGCCCGGCGGCTATCAACTCCAATTCGCCGCGTTCGATCTCGGCCGCGGGCCCGATGGCGAGTGGCGCGTGCTCGCCGATCACCTGCGCGCGCCGGCGGGCGCGGGCTATGCGCTCGAAAATCGCCTCGCCACGTCACGGACGCTGGGCGGGCTGCAGGGCCGACTCAACATCCTTCGCCACGCGCCCTTCTTCACCGCATTTCGCGACGGGCTCGCGGCTTTGTGCAAACGCGCCGAACCGCGGATCGGCCTGCTCACACCCGGCCGCTGGAACGCCAGCTATGCCGAACAGGCGCACCTCGCGCGCTATCTCGGCTTCCTGCTGGTCGAAGGCGCCGATCTCGCGGTCGCCGAGGACCGACTCTATGTCCGCACCATCGCCGGGCTCAAGCGCGTCGATGCCCTGTGGCAGCGCGCCGATCCGCGCATGCTCGATCCGCTCGCATTCGATTCGCATTCGACCATTGGCGTCGCGGGGCTGATCGATGCGTTCGCCGCGCACAATGTGCTGATCTCCAATGCGCCAGGCGCAGGTGTGCTCGAGGCGCCGGCGCTGCAGGCGTTCCTGCCCGCGCTGGCCGAGCGGATCATCGGCGAGAAACTCAAGCTGCCCAATATCGCCACCTGGTGGTGCGGCGACACCGCCGCGCGCGCCACGGTGGAAGCGCGGCTCGACACATTGATGATCGCGCCGGCATTCGGCGTGAATCCGCTCGGGTTGCCCGATGGCGCGGTGCAGGGATCCGAGCTGTCGGCCGAGACGCGTCAGGCGCTGCTCGACGACTTGGCGCTGCGGCCGCAGGATTATGTAGGGCAGGAACTGGTCCGGCTGTCGACCATGCCGGTAGTGGCTGATCACGAGCTCGCGGCGCGCCCCTTCACCTTGCGCGTGTTCGCCGCGCGGGGCGTCGACGGCGGCTGGACGGTGATGCCGGGCGGCTTCGCGCGGATCGGCGAGCATCCCGACATCCGCGCCGCGGTGATGGGCGAGGGGATATGGTCGGCCGATGTCGCGATCTACAGCCCGGATCCGGTGCCTCCCGCCTCGCTGCTGCCGGCGCCCGACAGCACGCAGATCCGGCGCAATCCGGGGACGTTGCCCAGCCGGGTGGCCGACAATTTCTACTGGCTCGGCCGCTATCTCGAACGCGGCGAAGCCTTGCTGGCGATCGTCCGCGCGATGCTCGGCAATTCGATCGATGCGGATGCCGGCGCCGCGCTCGATCACGACACGGTCGGGCGGATGGCGGGGCTGGTGGTCGCCGCCGGCGCTGCGGCGCATCCGGCTCACCTCAAACGCCCTGACCTCGTCCAGCTCGCGCGGACCGCGCTCGACGTGCTCGATGGCTGGAACAACATCCCGGCGATCAACCGCATGGCGCGGACCATCGCCCAGGTGTCGCGCGACCGGCTGTCGGCCGACGTCGTCCGCCTGCTCGACGCGCCGCATCCGACCAAGGGATCGATGCTCGATCGCTGCGGATCGCTGCAGCGGCGCTACGCCGCTTTGTCGGGCCTGTCGGCCGAGCATATGGGCCGCACCGCGGCATGGCGCTTCCACGATCTCGGCCGCAGGGTCGAACGCGGGCTGGCGGTGGCGCGGCTGGTCCGCACTTTCGGCATGACCGGGGCGTCGAGCGATGACCTCACCACCTTGCTCGACCTCGCCGACAGCCAGATCGGTTATCGTCAGCGCTATCTGACCGGGATTGCACGCGTACCGGTCGTCGATCTCGTCGCGCTCGATCCGGGCAATCCACGCAGCCTCGCTTATCAGGCCAACCGCATCGCCGAGCATCTCGCCGAACTCCCGGTGCTCAACGACGACGGCCTGCCCGAAGAACAACAAGCGGAAGCGCGCGCGCTATGCGCCTTGCTGTCGACCGCCAGCGCCACGCGCCTCGATATCGGTCAGCTCGACCAGGCCGAACGCCAGCTCGCGAGCCTGTCCGACGCGATCGCACGCCGGTATTTCCTGCAAGGCGCGGAACCGTTGCGCGCGGGCGGGCTTGTCCTGGCGTGAGATTTGGGGCGTGATCTACGACATCCGGCACGTCACGCGGTTCGATTATGGTCGGCCGGTCGCCTTCGCGCGCTGCAACCTGCGGCTCAAGCCGATCCTGTGGTCGGGGCAACAGGTCGAGCATTACGAACTGGCGGTAACGCCCGCCGGTGAAACGCGACCGGCGCTGGCCGAAGCCGGGCTGGCCAACGTGACGCGGCTGGTCGTCACCGAGCGCGTCCGCAACCTGACGATCGAAAGCGTATCGCGGGTCATGGTCGACCGGCTGGTGCCGGTGCCGCAGCCCGACGATCCCACGCTGGCCGAGGTCGCGGCGTTGGCGCGGACGAACCGCGATCTGTCCGCCGCCGGTCCGTCGGCCTATCTCTACCCGTCCCCGCTGATCCCGCTCGATGCCGATATCGCTGCATGGTGCGCGCAGGATCTCGCCCCTGATCGCAATGCGCTTGAAGCGGGAATCGCCTTGGCGCGGCGCATTCAGCGCGATTTCGCCTTCGACCCGACTGCGACGCTGGTCGATACTCCGCCCCGCGAGGCGTTCCTCAAACGCCGCGGCGTGTGTCAGGACCTGACCCAGATCATGATCACCGGCCTGCGCGCCGCCGGCCTGCCCGCAGCCTATGTCAGCGGCTATATCCGGACGATTCCCCCGCCGGGACAGGAGCGGCTGATCGGCGCCGATGCGACGCACGCCTGGGTGATGTTGTGGTGCGGTCCGGCGCGCGGCTGGGTCGGGGTCGATCCGACCAACGGCATCTGGATGGCAAGCGACCATGTCATCATGGCGATCGGCCGCGACTATGCCGAGATCGCGCCGATCGACGGCATCGTGCTGGGATCGGGCGCGCAGAAGATGGACGTATCGGTCGACGTTGCGCCGGTCGGCGACGTACCGGCATGACACCGATGATCGATGCAGCGGGATACGACTGTGCGTGGCTCGTCAGCGACATCGCGGACTGTTTAGCGGCGGTCGTAACCGCTGGCGCCGGCCCGCTTCCGGAAAGCGTTTTCGATGGCCCGGTGGATTTATCCGATCTGGAGCATAGACTTCGTCAGTTACCGGTTGTCGGCGCGGCTAATGCCCTCATCGAGGATGGCGATATGACGAGCTTTCTCGATCTGGCCAAACGCGGCTTGTTCGTATTCGATTGGACGGATGTTTATCGCACACGCCGGGCAAGTATCGAAGCCTACGAGCTGGTCGCGGTTCCGGCATGCGCTATTCACACATCCGATCTGCCAGCCGATCTCCGCGCCATCGCTCAGCGACAGCGGCTGTCATCGGCGTTCGGCGATCATTTGACGCTCGACATGCTCGCAGGCTGAACGCTCTTCATTTGCGCTCCGCCGCGCAATCCCCCAAATAGCGCCCCAACATGGCAGCCGATCCCTATACTTTGCTGGGCGTATCCCGGACCGCGACCGAAGCGGATATCAAGAAAGCCTATCGCAAGCTTGCGAAGGAACTGCATCCCGACCGCAATACCGACAATCCCAAGGCGGCCGAGAAGTTCAGCCAGGTGACCTCGGCCTACGACCTGCTGAGCGACAAGGACAAGCGCGCGCGCTTCGATCGAGGTGAGATCGACGGCGACGGCAACCCGGCCGCGCCGTTCGGATTCGGCGGTGGCGGCGGCGGATCACAGGGCGGTTTCCGCGCAGATTTCGGCGGCGAGCAGGCGGGCGATTTCAGCGACCTGTTCGAGGGGCTGTTCGGCGGCCGCGGCCGCGCCGGTGGCGCCGGCGGTGGCTTTGCCGGCGGGTTCGGGCGCCGCCCCCAGCCCAAGGGCGCCAATGTCGCCTATCGCCTGACTGTGCCGTTCACCGACGCCGCAACCCTGGCGCCGCAGCGGATCACGCTGGCCGACGGCAAGACGATCGACCTCAAGCTGCCGGCGGGAGTCGAATCCGGGACTCAGATGCGGCTGAGCGGCAAGGGCCAGCCCGGGCCGGGCGGCAATGGCGATGCGATCGTCACGATCGAGATCCAACCGCACCGTTTCTTCACGCGCGACGGCGACGACATCCGAATCGACTTGCCGATCAGCCTGTCCGAGGCCGTACTCGGCGCAAGCGTCCGTGTGCCGACCGCGGACGGCGCGGTAATGCTGACCGTCCCCAAGGGATCGACCTCGGGCAAGACGCTACGGCTGAAGGGCAGGGGTTTCCACAAGAAGGGTGGCGGGCGCGGCGATCAGCTGGTGACCCTGATGGTCGACCTCCCCGTCGATGACGACGCATTGGTCGAATTCGTCCAGGGGTGGAAAGACAATGACAGGAACCCGCGCGGCAATCTGGGCGTCTGAACGCCAGGATCGCTCGCCAGGACACTGAATGTCGCACCTTTCCCCTCTCTCTCCCGAAGCTCGGGCAGAGCGCGGCTTTCGCGAGCGGGACGGGAAGCCACTGCCCGTCCGCGCCTGGATCGTCACCAAGCGCGTGTTCGTCGGTATCTTCGCCAATGGCTTCATGTATGCCGGCAACATCGCCTATCTGGCGCTGTTGACGCTATTCCCCTTCTTCATCCTCGCGGCGGCGATCGGCTCGCTGTTCGGGCAGAGCGCGGACGCCTTGCGCGCGGTCGATTCGTTCCTCTTCACCCTACCGCCCAGCGTCGCCGGGCTGCTGCGCAAGCCGATCGCCGACGTGCTCGCGGCGCGGACCGGCTCGCTCCTCATCCTGGGCGGGCTGGTTGCCTTGTGGTCGGTGGGCAGTTTCGTCGAGACGATCCGCGACATCTTCCGCCGCGCTTATGGCGTGACCTTCGAAAAGCCGTTCTGGCATTATCGGCTGGGATCGATGGCGGTGATCATCGGGTCGGTCATCCTCGCGCTGCTCGCCTTCCTGATCCAGGGCGTGCTGGCCGTGACCGAGCAGTTCATCTATCGGTTGGTCCCTTGGGCCGCCGAGGTCGCCCAATGGGTCGGCTGGTCTCGGATCATCCCCGGCCTGATCATGTACTTCGCGCTCTATATGCTGTTCTTCTCAGTGACGCCGGGCAAGTACCGCAAGAAGGGCTGCCCGCGCTGGCCGGGCGCCGCGTTCACGACCCTGTGGTGGATCAGCGCGACCGCATTGTTGCCGGTATTCCTCGCGAAGCTCAGCAATTACGACCTCACTTATGGCAGCCTGGCCGGGGTCATCGTCACCCTGTTGTTCTTCTGGATCGTCGGCCTCGGCATTTCGATCGGCGCGCACCTCAACGCGGCACTAGCCGAAACGCCGTTGAAGGACGTAAGGGATGGACCGACAACAGAAACGGAAACGGAGTTTAAAGCGGCATGACCGGACTGATGCAGGGCAAGCGCGGGCTCATCATGGGCCTCGCCAATGATCGCTCGCTGGCCTGGGGTATCGCCAAGAAGCTGCGCGAGGCGGGCGCCGAGATGGCGTTCAGCTATCAGGGTGAGGCGCTCGAGAAGCGCGTCCGCCCACTCGCGGCCGAACTCGGCTCCGACTTCCTGATCGATTGCGATGTCAGCGACATGGCGGCGCTCGACCAGACGTTCGCGACGCTCAAGGAACGTTGGCCGACGATCGACTTCGTCGTCCATGCGATCGGCTTTTCGGACAAGAACGAGCTGCGGGGGCGTTATGCCGACACCACGCTCGACAACTTCCTGATGACGATGAACATCAGTGTCTATTCGTTCACCGCGGTGGCCCAGCGCGCCTCGGCGATGATGCCGAACGGCGGCTCGCTGCTGACGCTCAGCTATTACGGCGCCGAGAAGGTCGTGCCGCATTACAATGTGATGGGCATCGCCAAGTCGGCGCTGGAGACCAGTGTGCAATATCTCGCGGTCGACCTTGGCCGCGACAATATCCGGGTCAATGCGATCTCGGCCGGCCCGATCAAGACGCTGGCGGCGAGCGGGATCGGCGATTTCCGCCTGATCCTGAAGTGGAACGAGCTTAACTCGCCGCTCAAACGCAACGTCACGATCGAGGATGTCGGCGGCTCGGCGCTCTATTTCCTCAGCGATCTGTCGTCGGGCGTCACCGGCGAGACGCACCATGTCGACGCCGGCTATCACGTCATCGGCATGAAGGCCGAAGACGCGCCGGATATCGCGTTGGTGTAACGCAAACTTCCTCTCCCCAAAGGGGAGCGGGCCGGGGAGAGGGGCAGTCGGGGACGCTCCTATGCCGCACTCCCCCTCTCCCAACCCTCTCCCCGGAGGGAAGAGGGCCTTTCGTTGAGCTACAATTCCTTCGGCCACGTCTTCCGCTTCTCGACCTGGGGGGAAAGCCACGGACCCGCGATCGGGGCGGTCGTCGACGGCTGTCCGCCGGGGCTGAGCCTGAGCGAGGACGACATCCAGCCGTTCCTCGATCGCCGCCGTCCGGGCCAGTCGCGCTTCACCACCCAGCGCCAGGAGCCGGATCGTGTCCGCATCCTGTCGGGCACGTTCGAAGGCCACACCACCGGCACGCCGATCAGCCTGATGATCGAGAATGTCGACCAGCGCTCGAAAGATTATTCCGAAGTCGCCCAGGCCTATCGCCCGGGCCATGCCGATTACGCCTATGACGCCAAATACGGTTTCCGCGATTATCGCGGCGGCGGACGCTCCTCGGCGCGCGAGACTGCCAGCCGGGTCGCGGCGGGCGCGGTGGCGCGGCTGGTCATTCCTGAAGTCTCGATCCTCGCTTGGGTCGAAGCGATCGGCGGCGACGCGATCGACTATGCGCGGTTCGATCCAGCCGAGATCGGCAATAATCCGTTCTTTTGTCCCGATGCCCAGGCCGCGACGCGCTGGGAGCAATTGGTCGACGACGCGCGCAAGGCCGGGTCGTCATTGGGCGCGGTGATCGCCTGCGAGGCGACGGGCGTGCCGCCCGGCTGGGGCGCGCCGCTCTACGCCAAGCTCGATGCCGAACTCGCGCATGCCTGTATGGGCATCAACGCCGTCAAGGGCGTCGAGATCGGCGATGGCTTTGCCGCCGCGACGCTGACCGGCGAGGAAAATGCCGATGCGATGCGGCCGGGCAGCAACCAGACCGGCGGTCCGCATTTCCTGTCCAACCATGCCGGCGGGATCGCCGGGGGCATTTCCACCGGGCAGCCGGTCCGCGTCCGCGTCGCGTTCAAGCCGACCAGTTCGATCCTGACCCCGGTCGAGACGATCACGCGTGATGGAGAGCCGACCGACATCCGCACCAAGGGCCGCCACGATCCGTGCGTCGGTATTCGCGGCGTGCCGGTGGTCGAAGCGATGGTGGCGCTGGTTTTGGCTGACCAAAAGCTGCTGCATCGCGCGCAAAACGGCTGAGTTTCCGTCGGTTAGTCTCGCTAGAGGCTCAATCTCCGGTAAGCCGTTCGATTCCATGGACGTAGCGACCGCGGGTGACGGAGCCTTTTGGTTACTGAGCCTTTTCCTCTTCGGTCCATTCAGGACAGGAGAGTATCGAATGAAGTTTCTCACGCTTGCAGGCGCCCTGATTGTCGGCGTCTCGGGTGTCGCGTTCGCCCAGACCACGCCGGCTCCCACGACCCCGCAAACGACTCCGTCGACCACCACGCCAGCGCCGACGACTGATCCGTCAACGGCAACGCCGCCGGCCGCGACGCCGGCTCCCGATACAGCCACCACGCCTACGGCCACCACTCCGGATACAACGGCGACGTCCGATTCGGCCGCTACCTCGACCGACACCTCGGCCGACGGCGGCAAGAAGAAGAAAAAGAAGCACTGATAGCCCCAGCCCACCCCATGCAATCGGCTCGTGCCTGACTAGGCGCGAGCCGTCGGGGCTAATGGGCCTGTCCTCGCGGGCGGTGCTGGCGTGCACTAGCTGCGGGGGCAGGCCCTAACTGTGTCGGCGTAGTTTGCAGCCTCGTTTAAGCGGATCAGTCCGCGAACGGGTCGCGCACCAGAATCGTGTCGTTGCGCTCGGGGCTGGTCGATACCAATGCGACCGGGCAGCGGATCAGTTCCTCGATGCGGCGGATATATTTGATCGCCGCGGCGGGCAGTTCCGCCCAACTGCGCGCGCCGGCGGTCGATTCGGACCAGCCGGGCACCGTCTCGTAGATCGGCTCGACCGCCGCCTGGTCGAGCGGATGCGGGGGCAGATAGTCATAGGTCTTGTCGCCCAGGCGATAGCCGGTGCAGATCTTGATCTCGTCGAGCCCGTCGAGAATGTCGAGCTTGGTCAGCGCGATGCCGGTAATGCCGCTCACCGCCGCCGATTGCCGCACCAGCACGGCGTCGAACCAGCCGCAGCGCCGCTTGCGCCCGGTATTGACCCCGAACTCGCGCCCGCGGGTGCCGAGATATTCGCCGATCTCGTTATCCTGTTCGGTCGGGAAGGGGCCGGATCCGACCCGGGTCGTATAGGCCTTGACGATCCCCAGCACGAACCCGACCCGTGACGGGCCCAGGCCCGATCCCGCCGAGGCAGTGCCGGCGACGGTGTTGGACGAGGTGACGAACGGATAGGTGCCGTGGTCGACGTCGAGCAGCACGCCCTGCGCGCCCTCGAACAGGATGCGCTTGCCACGTTCGCCCGCCGCGTTGAGCGTGACCCAGACCGGCTTGGCATAAGGCAATACGAAGTCGGCGATCTCGCGGAGTTCGGCGAGCAGCGCCTCGCGGTCGACCGGCGGCTTGCCGAACCCGGCGAGCAGCGCGTCGTGATGCGCGCAGAGGCGATCGATCTGCGGCCCCAATTGATCGAGATGCGCTAGATCGCAGATTCGGATCGCACGACGGCCAACCTTGTCCTCATAGGCCGGGCCGATGCCGCGGCGCGTTGTGCCGATCTTCTGCCCCGAATTGCCCGCATCGAGCGCGTCCTCGCGCAAGGCGTCGAGGTCGCGGTGGGGCGGCAGGATCAACGGCGCGGTTTCGGCGACATGGAGCAGTTCAGGGGTGACCTTGACGCCCTGTTCGGCGATCCGCGTGACTTCGTCGCGGAAATGCCAGGGGTCGAACACCACGCCGTTGCCGATCACGCTCAGCGTTCCGCGCACCACTCCCGACGGGAGCAAGGCGAGCTTGTAGGTCTTGCCGTCGATGACGAGCGTGTGGCCCGCGTTGTGCCCGCCCTGAAAGCGCACGACGACGTCGGCGCGTTCCGACAGCCAGTCGACGATCTTGCCCTTGCCTTCGTCACCCCATTGGGCGCCGATCACGGCTACGTTGGCCACGGCATTCTTCCTTTACTCTAGGCCGTCATGCCGGGCTTGTCCCGGCATCCACAGTGCCACAGGCGCGAAGGGCGTGAGGCGCGGTGGACCCCGGCACCAGGCCGGGGTGACGATGGTTATGTGGTGAGCGTACGAACCTCACCATCGGTCAAAACATGGGTACAAAGCTGCGCCTCGGGCGTGTCTCCCGCCTCGAGCGCCGCAACCGTCACCCAGCCTTCGCTGCGCCACTTGGCCGCGATCGCGGGGTCGGTGCCCAACGGCACGAACAGCCGCCGCCGCTCGTCCTGCGCCAGGCCGGCGCCGACGATCGCGTCGATATACAGCGTGAAACCGATTGCGGTCTCCTCACCACCGTCCTCATGGACGATCGTATAGCTGCCGCCGCGCCCGATCTCGCCGCGCGCGCCGTCCGCGAACAGCGAGAAACCGAGCCAGGTCTGATATTCGAAACCATGCCGTTCGGTCGGATCGAGCGTCAGCGCGACGCGGCCTTTCACCGCCTCGGCGACCTTCCAGAGACCATCGAGCCGCGACCGTAGCGCGCCGCCAACGTCGAACCGGCAGAGACGGTCATGCGCGGCCTCGAACGGGCCGGCGGCCTCGATCATCGGCAGATAGCTCGGTGCCAGCGCCGCGACTGCTCCGGCATCCTTGGCATCGAGCCGGTCGGCGAGTTCATCGAGCGACACGCCGTCGAGCGGCAGCGGCCCGGCGGCGAGTGTGGCCAGTAGATCGGGCAAGGTGAAGTCGATCGAAATGCCGGTCACCCCGGCCGCCTCGAGCGCTTCGACCGCGACGGTGACGACTTCCTGCGCAGCAGCGATCGTATCGAGCCCGATCAGCTCGCACCCGGCCTGGCGCCGTTCGCGCTCGGGCGACAGTTCCGACGCGCGCAATCGCAGTACCGATCCCGCATAGCTCAGCCGTAGCGGCCGCGGATGATGTCCCATCCGCGTCGCGGCGATGCGCCCGACCTGCGCCGTGATGTCCGGCCGAATCGCCAAGGTGCGCTGGCTGATCGGATCGACGAAGCGCACCGCATCCTGCGCGCGCGCCGCTTTCAGCCGATGCGCCAGCGCATCCTCGAATTCGGCGAGCGGCGGATCGACGCGCTCATAGCCATAAGCATGCGCCGCATCGAGTACACGCCGCTCCAATCGCGCCGCCGCATCAGCGTCGGGCGGAAGGCGATCGTGAAAGCCTGAAGGGAGCAGTGCGTGAGTCACGTCTGCCCCCTTAGCGTGCCCGGCTCAGAACGACAGCCCCATCACCGTCTTCACGCCCGCCAATTGGCGCACGCGGGCGATGAGGTCGGCGTCGACTGCCTCGTCGACCGACAGCAGCAGCACCGCTTCGCCGCCCGCCGAGCGGCGACCGAGATGGAAGGTGCCGATATTGACGCCCGATTCGCCGAGCAACGTGCCGAGCCGGCCGATAAAGCCCGGCGCATCCTCGTTGACGACGTAGAGCATGTGACCGGCGAGGTCGGCTTCGACCTTGATGCCGAACAATTCGACCAGGCGCGGCGCCTGATCGCCGAACAGAGTGCCGGCGACCGAGCGTTCGCCTGCTTCGGTCTTGACCGATACGCGGATCAGCGTGTGGTAATCGGCCTCGCGCTCGGTACGCACCTCGCGCACCTCGATCCCGCGCTCCTTGGCGAGCAGCGGCGCATTGACCATGTTCACCGTGTCGGTCTGGGTGCGCAGGAACCCGGCCAACACTGCCGAGACGATCGGCTTCTGGTTGAGCTCGGCGGCAGCACCCTCGCTATGGATCGAGATGCGGCCGATCGCGCCGTGCGTCAGCTGTCCGACCAGCGAGCCGAGCTTTTCGGCCAGCGCCATGTACGGCTTGAGCCGCGGCGCTTCCTCGGCCGACAGCGACGGCATGTTGAGCGCGTTGGTGACGCCGCCCGACACCAGATAGTCGGCCATCTGCTCGGCGACCTGGATCGCGACATTGACCTGCGCCTCGGTCGTGGACGCGCCGAGGTGCGGGGTCGAGATGAAGTTCGGCGTGCCAAACAGGGGGCTAGCCTTGGCCGGTTCCTCGACGAACACGTCGAGCGCGGCGCCGGCGATGTGACCCGAATCGAGCCCTTCCTTGAGCGCCGCCTCGTCGATCAGCCCGCCACGTGCGCAATTGATGATCCGCACGCCCTTCTTGGTGCGGAGCAGATTGTCGCGGCTCAGGATGTTGCGCGTCTGGTCGGTCAGCGGGGTGTGGAGCGTGATGAAGTCGGCACGCGCCAGCAGGTCATCGAGATCGACTTTCTCCACGCCGAGTTCGACCGCGCGCTCCGGGCTGAGGAACGGATCGAACGCGATCACCTTCATGCGCAGCCCATGCGCGCGGTCGGCGACGATCGAGCCGATATTGCCCGCGCCGATCAGGCCGAGCGTCTTCGAGGTCAGCTCGACGCCCATGAAGCGGTTCTTCTCCCACTTGCCGGCCTGGGTCGACAGATCGGCCTCGGGCAGCTGGCGGGCGAGCGCGAACATCAAGGCGATAGCGTGTTCGGCAGTGGTGATCGAATTGCCGAACGGCGTGTTCATCACCACCACGCCCTTGGCGCTGGCGGCGGGAATATCGACATTGTCGACGCCGATCCCGGCGCGGCCGACGACCTTGAGGTTGGTCGCGGCATCGAGGATGTCCTTGGTCACCTTGGTCGAGCTGCGGATGGCGAGGCCATCATAGTCGCCGATGATCGCTTTCAATTCCTCGGGGGTCTTGCCGGTGATCTCGTCCACCTCGACTCCGCGCTCGCGGAAGATCTGGGCGGCCTTGGGGTCCATTTTGTCGCTGATCAGTACTTTGGGCATGACGTTTGCCTTTCTGCAAACGTCATCCTGACGAAAGTCAGGATCTCGGGCGGCAGGCGGTCGCTCGCGGCACGAGATCCCAGCTTTCGCTGGGATGACGGGATGTTAGTTGGAAGCTTTCGCGGTCGCGTAGGCCCAGTCGAGCCAGGGCCCGAGCGCCTCGATATCGGCGGTGTCGACGGTCGCGCCGCACCAGATGCGCAAGCCCGGAGGCGCGTCGCGATAGCCGGCGACGTCGAACGCGGCGCCTTCCTTCTCGAGCGCGGAGGCCATCGCCTTGATCAGCGCCTCGTCGGCGCCGTCGACCGTCAGGCAGACGCTGGTCTTCGATCGCGACACCTCATCGACGGCGAGATGGCCGAGCCAATCGCGTTCGGCGACGATCTTGTCTAACGCCGCGGCATTGGCATCCGACCGCGCGATCAGGCCTTGAGCCCCGCCAACGGATTTCGCCCATTCGAGCGCGAAGATGGCATCCTCGACCGCGAGCATGGACGGCGTGTTGATCGTCTCGCCCTTGAACACGCCTTCGGTCAACGCGCCCTTCGAGACCAGGCGGAACACCTTGGGCAGCGGCCAGGCCGGGGTATATTCGGTCAGCCGTTCGACCGCGCGCGGGCCGAGGATCAGGACGCCATGGCCGCCTTCGCCGCCCAGCACTTTCTGCCAGCTGAAGGTCGCGACATCGATCTTGTCCCACGGCAGGTCATAGGCGAACACCGCGCTGGTCGCGTCTGCGAAGCTCAGGCCTTCGCGGTCGGCCGGAATCCAGTCGCCATTGGGCACGCGCACGCCGCTGGTCGTGCCGTTCCAGGTGAACAGCACGTCGTTCGACCAGTCGACTTGCGTCAGGTCAGGCAGCTGGCCGTAATCGGCACGCATCACGGTCGGCTCGATCTTGAGCTGCTTGACCGCGTCGGTCACCCAGCCCTCGCCGAAGCTTTCCCAGGCGAGCGCGGTGACCTCACGCGCGCCGAGCATGGTCCACATCGCCATCTCGAACGCGCCGGTGTCTGAGCCGGGGACGATGCCGATGCGATGCGTGTCCGGGAGCTTGAGCAGCTCGCGCATCAGGTCGATGGCGTATTGCAGCCGCGCCTTGCCGAGCTTCGAGCGGTGCGACCGGCCGAGCACCTCGACCGCGAGCTTCGACGCGTCCCAGCCCGGAGGCTTGGCGCAGGGACCAGAGGAAAAATGGGGGCGAGCCGGCTTGGTGGCGGGCTTGGCAATGGACGCACTGGTGGCGTCGGCAACAGTAGATTCAGTCATGTAGTCTCTCCTCGCAGAGAGCGCGCGCGGCGTTGGGACCGCGTGGCCCGTCGGCCGCCCTAAAGATATTGTGCGCTGCGTCAAGGCGCTTGCGGTGGACGGCAATGCGCCGCTGCGGCAGATTGGGGAAAAAATGGGGGCGGGATATGAACGGTGCCGATCGGGCGGCGCAGATGGGGCGCGTTACAGGCATTGTACTCTATTGCTGGATGGCAATCGAGGTTCTGCTGGTGCTCGTCGGCGTCGATTATGTCGCGGGCGGCGGCGTTAACGTCTGGTTCGCGACGCCCGAGGTGATGGCGTTGGCGATGACTATTGCCGAGATTGCGACTCTCATCACGGCGATCGTGCTGATGATCTGGGTATATCGCGCGATGGCGGCGGCGCGCGTCCTGACGCCGACGCTGAGCATTACCCCGGGATGGGCGGTAGCATGGTTCTTCGTGCCCATCGCCTCGCTATGGAAGCCGCACGTCGTCATGACAGAAATCATGGAGGGTAGCGGGGACAAGGCCGTCGCGTACGAGCAAAGCGGTCGCAGGCTAGTCGATCTGTGGTGGGCGGCATGGATCGCGCGCATGATCTGCAACGTCGTGCTGACTTATGTCGGTCGGGGAGAAACCGGTCTTCAGGTATCGCAAGTGTGGTGGGTAATCTTCGGAGCGGTCGCGGGAGTCGCCGCTGCCTTGCTGCTCGAAGCGATCATCCGTCGGGTGACTCGCCTTCAGGCGTGGTCGAGCCGTGTCGGCGTTTTCGACTGATGCGCAATACGAGTCGTCGCATGATTCACGATTCGTTAACCATGTTCGCGCACATCGATGCGCGTGAAGCGTCTCGTTCCCTTGCTCGGCTTTGTCCTGTCGGGTTGCCTGTTTGGCGGAGGGGGCAATGACCGTTTGCCGCCGCCGCCGCGCCGCCCGGCGGGTGCGCCGCCGATCACGCTCAACCTGCCGACCAGCCGCGAAACGCAGCAATGCTATGCCGATCTGTCGCGCGAGGAAGTGCGCTATTCGCCGCTGCCCGACCGCGATTATGGCGGCGGGTGCACGGTCATCGGCGCGGTGCAGCTGATCGATATCGGCGTTCCGGTTACCGGGCTGAAGGCGATGCGCTGCGGCCTCGCCGAAGAGTTCATCGGCTGGACGCGCAACGCGGTCGCGCCGGCCGCCTTTCAGATTCTCGGCAGCCGCCTGGTCAAGGTCGAGACGTTCGGCACTTATGCCTGCCGCAATACGATCGGCACCGCGACCGAACGCCTGTCGGGCCATGCGCTGGCCAACGCGGTCGATGTGTCGGCGTTCGTCCTGGCGGATGGGCGGCGGGTATCGATCGAGGGCGACTGGCGATCGGACAATGACGATGTGCGGCGCTTCCTCGAAGTGATCCACACCTCCGCCTGCAAGCGTTTCGGCACCGTGCTCAGCCCCGATTACAATGCAGCGCACCACAACCACTTGCACCTCGAGGACGACCACAAGAGTTTTTGTCGCTGACGTTATAGCCCTCTCCCGCAGGCGGGAGAGGTGAACATCCCCTTCAATCCGTCACAACTTTGCTCTAACGCGCTGGGATGACTGATACCCGAGTACCGTCGCGCGTCTTTCCGCGCGCGAAACAGGAAGCCGACCGCGCCAAGGGCGGCGTCTCCACCCCGCAGACCCAGGATCCGGCCTATCGCCTCGCTTTCCAGGACATGGACTTCCTGCTCCGCGAGGATCTGCGTCCGGTCCGCTTCCAGCTCGAGCTGCTCAAGCCCGAATTGGTGATCGACGAAGCGGGGATCGCCTCGACCTTCGTGATGTACGGATCGGCCCGCATCCCTGCGCCGGACAAGGCGCAGGCGGTGCTCGATGCCGCGACCGACGACGCGTCGCGCAAGATCGCCGAACGGCTGGTCGCCAAGTCCAAATATTACGAGGTCGCGCGCGAACTCGGTCGGCTGGCGTCGAGCTTCCCGGTCGACACCGACGGGCGCCGTCACTTCGTCGTCTGCTCGGGCGGCGGTCCGTCGATCATGGAAGCAGCCAATCGCGGCGCGTGCGATGTCGGCGCCGAATCGATTGGTCTCAACATCGTGCTGCCGCACGAACAGGCGCCCAATCCTTACGTGACGCCGCGGCTGAGCCTGCAATTTCACTATTTCGCACTTCGCAAGATGCACTTCCTGCTCCACGCGCGCGCGCTCGCGGCGTTTCCGGGCGGCTTTGGCACGTTCGACGAATTGTTCGAGCTGTTGACCTTGATCCAGACCGGCAAGATCCAGCCGATCCCGGTGCTGCTCTACGGCAAGGAATTCTGGCAGCGCGTGGTCAATTTCGAAGCGCTGGTCGAAGAAGGCGTGGTCAGCGCCAAGGACCTCGACATCTTCACTTATTGCGAGACGGCGGAAGAGGGCTGGGAATGCGTCCAGCGCTTCTACCAGGACCGCTCGCTGGATATCGGCCTAGCCGAAGCGGAGCAGCATGCGGCGGACGAAATCGCCGCGCAGGCCGACACGTCGCGGTAAAATATACAATCCTCCCCATCTGTGATGGGGAGGATTGTATCTAGAAGCTTACTTCTTCGCAGCCGGAGCGGCGGCATTACCTTCGGCGGGGGCGCTCGCATTGCCATCAGCCGGTGTCGCGCTGTTACCGTCGGCCGCCTTGGCATCCTTGCCCGCCGGGGCAGCGGCCGGTGCTGCCGGCAGCGGCAGGTTCGATCCCTGCTGGTTCAGATACAGGATCACGTCGGCGCGATCCTTGGGGTTCGACAGGCCGGCGAACGTCATCTTGGTGCCCGGCGCGAACTTACGCGGGCTGGTCAGCCAGGCGTTGAGCGAATCGAAGTCCCACTTGCCGCCCTTGGCTTTCAGCGCGTCGGAGAAGGCGAAGCCGCCCTTGCCCTGGGCCACCGCTTCGCCGACCGTCGCATAGAGATTCGGGCCGATGCCGTTGGCGCCGCCCTGGTTGACCGTGTGGCACGCCGCGCACTTCTTGAAGACCTCGGCGCCCTTGGCTGCGTCGGCGGTCGGGAGCAGGGACGCGATCGGCACTTCGGCCGCGGCGCCGCTGTCGCCGCCCTCATCGACCGCCTCGACCGGATAGCCTTCCTTCTTGGGCTCGCCGCTGTGGAATACCATGCCGCCAACGATCGTGGCTCCAAGCGCGACGAAGCACCCTGCGAGGGTCCAGCCAGCGATCGTGTTGGTCTTGTCGGACATGATTTTTCGCGTACGCCCCTGAATTGAGTAGCAGCCCTTTAGTAAGCGTATTCGCGGGGGGCAAGGTGGCGATTTGTTGGCGACCTCAGGGTCGCAAAGCGGCACCGGCCCGCTCCCCCACCCGACCGCCCATAGAATATCCTGATTGGGCGGTCGGGTGGGGGAGCGGGCCGGTGCCGCCCACGCGCGTGAGCGCGTCGTGCAAAGGCCGGGTTGCTACTGCAGGGGTACCCCTCTAATCGCCGCCGCCATGGAGAATTTCGCCGCCCCCGCCCAGTCCATCGTCGCCGCAATGACCGAAGCCGCTGCCCGCGAGCCCGAGCGCGCCGTGGCGTTTCAGGGCGCGCCGGGCGCCAACAGCCATGTCGCGGTGGAGGAAACGTTCCCCAACGGACTGCCGCTACCCTGCTTCAGCTTCGACGACGCGATCGACGCGGTGAAGGAAGGGCGCGCCGATTGCGCGGTCATTCCGATCGAGAATTCGCTCCATGGCCGTGTCGCCGACATCCATTTCCTGCTGCCCGAATCGGGGCTGGTGATCACCGGCGAGCATTTCTTGCCGATCCGCTACGCCTTGATGGGCGTCGGCCCGCTCGACGGTGTGAAGGAAGCCATGAGCCATCCCCAGGCGCTCGGCCAATGCCGGCATTGGCTGAAGGCGCGCGGCATCACCCCGATCGCCTATCCCGACACCGCCGGCGCGGCTGCTTCGGTCGCCGAGATCAACGACCCCAAGATCGCCGCGCTCGCGCCGCCGCCATCGGCCAAGATCTACGGCCTTGAAACGCTGGCGAGCAACATCGCCGACGCCGAGCACAACACCACGCGGTTCGTGACCCTGGCACGGGGCAGCCGTCCGCTGACGGGTGACGGTCCGTTCATGACGACGATCATCTTCGAGGTGAAGAACGTCCCCGCCGCTTTGTACAAGGCGATGGGTGGGTTTGCGACTAACGGCGTCAACATGACCAAGCTCGAAAGCTATCAGCGCGGCGGCAGCTTCGCGGCGACCGATTTCTACGCCGATGTCGAGGGCCGGCCGGGTGATGAGAATCTCGATCGCGCGCTGGAGGAACTGGGCTTCCATTCGAAATGGATGCGGGTGCTGGGCAGCTATCCGCAGGCGCGGAAGCGGGGATGACCCCGCGCGTCCTGATCATCGCCGGATCCGATTCGGGCGGTGGCGCGGGAATTCAGGCCGATATCAAGACGGTGACGATGCTCGGCGGTCACGCGATGACCGCGATCACCGCGATTACCGCGCAGAACACGCTCGGGGTCCAAGCAGTGCTGACAGTGCCGACCGAGATGGTGATCGCGCAGATCAATTCGGTGGTGACCGATATCGGCGTCGATGCGGTCAAGATCGGCATGATCGGATCGGCGGCGACCGCGCATGCGGTGGCGGATGTGCTCGAGCATCTGTCAGTGCCGATCGTATTCGACCCAGTGATGGTCGCGACGAGCGGTTCGGTCCTGGCGGACGACGAGACGATCGCTGCATTCGAGCGACTCGGCCGCATAGCGTCGCTGGTGACGCCCAACCTCTTCGAACTCGCGGCCCTGTGCGGGCTCGACGCGTCTCTTCCCGACGATGTGCGAGAAGCAGCAACCGATTATGCGACGCGCCTCGGAACGCCGGTTCTCGCCAAAGGCGGGCATGGCGACGGCGACCAGGTCATCGATTGGCTGATCGACGGGGCCGGCCAGTGGACGCGGTGGCGAGGTGACCGGATCGCATCGGATCAAACGCATGGCACCGGCTGCACGCTTGCGTCTGCTATCGCGACCTATCTCGCCCGAGGATGCCCTTGGAAGTCTGCGATCGTTCGCGCGCGGCAGTTCGTGCGGATCGCGATCAAGGATGCGCCGGGGGTCGGCAGCGGGCACGGGCCGATGGGCCAGCAATCTGTCCGACTCGATCTGGGATCAGGTGCGCGGCTCAATCAGGTCACCGTATCGACCGACGATTACGCCGCTTCCTGCGCTTTTTACACGACGCTCGGACTCAGGCAGATCGTGGCCACGGACGATAAGCATTATGCTAGGTTCGAAGCCGCGGGCGGCGCGACGCTGTCGGTCGAGGTCGGGGCACGGCCCACCGTCTATTTCGAGTGCGAGAATTTGGATGCCGAGGTCGAACGGTTAGAGAATGCAGGAGTGACCTTCGACCAACCCCCTACCGATCAACCTTGGCTGTGGCGTGAAGCCCGGCTGACAGATCCGTCGGGCAATTCGGTGTGCCTGTACCAGGCTGGCGAGAACCGGCGCTATCCGCCCTGGCGGCTCGGCTGATGCCTGGCCTCAAGCACGAAAAGCTCTGCCTCGCTCCGGTCGCCGGCGTCGACGAAGCCGGGCGCGGGCCACTCGCCGGACCGGTGGTCGCAGCCGCGGTGATCCTGCCGGCCAAGGGCATCCCGCGCGGGCTCGATGATTCGAAAAAGCTGACCGCCGCCGAGCGCGCCCGGTTGCATGCCCGGCTGATGGACTGCGCGACCGTCGGCATCGGCATTTGCGAGGCGGACGAGATCGATACGCTCAATATCTATTGGGCGACGATGAAAGCGATGACACTCGCGGTCGAGAATTTGATCAGGGTTGGGGGCTGCCCGCCCGGTCATGTTCTGGTCGACGGCAACCGTCTGCCGCGCTGGACGTATCAGGCAACCGCGATCGTCGGTGGCGATGGCATCAGCATGTCGATCGCCGCCGCGTCGATCGTCGCCAAGCACACGCGCGACACAATCATGATCACCCATGCCGAATCATATCCGCAGTACGGATGGCATTCGAACAAGGGCTATGGCGCGCCCGAGCATCTGCGCGCGCTGCGCGAGCACGGACCCTGTCCGCTGCATCGCCGCAGCTTCGCGCCGGTCGCCCGAGCGGCGCAGCCACAAGGAATTTCGGTTCTGCCTTTTTAAGAGTCTTTTGTGCCACACCCCATAGATTGGGGCTGTGGATAACTTCGGACTCAATATCCGGTAAGGGTCGTAAAATGTTCCGCTCCCTTAACCATTTGGCAACCCAAGTCGTTAACTAAACTTCGCTTGACCGGGGTCCGCGCGCTCGGTTTTCGTGCGCGTGTCATTGCGGGGAGTGGTTGCCGATGGGGGTCATCGAAAAGGTCAGTGCGCGTATTGCGCCGTCGGTGCTCGTGCCCGGCGAGCTCCCGCTCGATCGCATCGTCATGGGCGATTGCATCGAGACCATGCGTGCGCTGCCGGCCAAATCGGTCGACCTGATCTTTGCCGATCCGCCCTACAACCTTCAGCTCGGCGGTGACCTGTCGCGTCCCGACGGCAGTCATGTCGACGCGGTCACCGACGATTGGGACAAGTTCGACAGCCTGGCGATCTATGATCGCTTCACCCGCGAATGGCTGGGCGAGGCGAAGCGCATCCTCAAGGATAACGGCTCGATCTGGGTGATCGGCAGCTATCACAATATCTTCAAGGTGGGGTCGGCGATCCAGGATCTGGGCTATTGGATCCTCAACGACATTGTCTGGCGCAAGGCCAATCCGATGCCCAATTTCAAGGGCACGCGTTTCACCAACGCGCATGAGACGTTGATCTGGGCGTCGACCGGCGAGGGCGCGAAATATACCTTTAACTATCGATCGATGAAGACGCTCAACGATGAGCTGCAGATGCGCTCCGACTGGGAATTCCCGATCTGCGGCGGGCCCGAGCGGCTCAAGAAGAACGGCGTCAAGGTTCACCCGACGCAGAAGCCCGAAGCGTTGCTCTACCGCATCCTGCTCGCCTGCTCGAAGCCGGGCGACGTAGTGCTCGATCCGTTCTTCGGCACCGGCACGACCGGTGCGGTCGCCAAGCGGCTCGGCCGGCGCTGGATCGGGATCGAGCGTGAGCCGGTCTATATCGAGGCGGCGGAGGAACGCATTGCCGCCGCGCTGCCGCTCGACGAATCGGCGCTGACGACGATGCAGAGCCCCAAGGCGGCGCCGCGCGTCGCGTTCGGTGCGCTGATCGAGAATGGCATGCTGTCGCCCGGAACGGTTTTGACCGACGGCAAGCGGCGCTGGAAGGCGACCGTCGGTGCCGACGGCTCGCTCAAGAGCAATTGCGGCCAGGCGGGATCGATCCACAAGCTCGGCGCGACCTTGCAGAACGCGCCGGCCTGTAACGGCTGGACCTTCTGGCACTATGAGGCGGTCGACGGACTCAAGCCGATCGACGCGCTGCGGCAGAACTACCTGCTCGCGACGCAGCCTTAAACATCCGGCCTCAGGAATGCGTCACCCCGGCCTTGTGCCGGGGTCCACTGTGCAGCAAACCCGAGATGCGCGGTTCCAGCCGCACGGTGGATGCCGGGACGAGCCCGGCATGACGAAAGAGAGTTGATGTCCGCGCCACTCCACCTCCGCCCCGTCCAGTTCGTCGACACGCCGATCGGGCGCGATGGCGAGGTCTCGCGGCTGGCCGGCGGGATGCAATGGTTCGCAGCCTATGAAGTGATCGAGGGCGGTGCCAAACGCACCGTCTCCATTGCCGAGTTCGATCGCACGCTCGGCGCCGATGACGAGCGCGCCGCTGCTCTGCACGCGACGATCACTCGCCCGCGCGCGCCGCTGACGCTGGGCGAGCGGACATTACGCTTCGACCAGCCGTCGGTCGCGGGCATCCTCAACGTCACGCCCGACAGCTTTTCCGATGGTGGCGAACAGGACGATCCGGTCGCCTCGGGAGTCGCAATGGCTGCGGCCGGCGCGGCACTGATCGACGTCGGCGGCGAATCGACGCGGCCCGGCGCCGAGCTCGTGTGGGAAGAAGACGAGAAGAAGCGCGTCGAACCGGTCGTGCGCGGCCTGGTGCGCGCGGGAACCCTGGTGTCAGTCGACACGCGCAAGGCGATGGTGATGGAGGCCGCACTCGCGGCGGGGGCCAGCATCGTCAACGACGTCGCGGCGCTGCTGTGGGACGATCGCGCGCTCGACGTCGTGGCCAAGGCCGGGTGTCCCGTCATCCTCATGCACTCGCCCGATCCCGCCAAGGGGCCGCATGGCGGTAGCGGCTACGGCGACGTCCTAACCGAGGTCTATGACTGGCTGGACGCGCGGATCGCGGCCGTGGTTGCGGGCGGGGTCGATCGCGCCAAGATCATGGTCGATCCCGGCATCGGCTTCGGCAAGTCGCTCCAGGACAATCTGTCGCTGCTCAACGGCCTGGCAATGTTCCACGGCCTCGGCTGTCCGATCATGCTCGGCGCAAGCCGCAAGCGGATGATCGGCGCGCTATCCAATGAGGCCGCCGCCGATCAGCGCCTCGGCGGCTCGATCGCGCTCGCGCTCAAGGGAACGGAAGCCGGCGTCCAGTTGCTCCGCGTTCACGACGTGCCCGAAACCGTGCAGGCGCTGAAAGTCTGGCGCGGCCTTCGCGACCAGGCGCTGGTCGGCCGCTGACCGGATATTGTCGCCGCAGAGCGCGTTGCGGATGGTGACGATAGCGGTCGAGCAAGAGGAACGGACGCCATGGACATCAAGCGCAGCGGGTCGCAACCATCGGGAAAGGGCCCGGCGGACTGGTTCACCGGTATGGTAAGGATCGACCCGTTGATCACCGCCCCCGATCCCGCGCGCATCGCCGGTGCCAGCGTGACGTTCGAGCCGGGCGCGCGCACCGCCTGGCACACGCATCCGCTCGGTCAGACGCTGATCGTCACCGCCGGCCTCGGCTGGGTGCAGCGCGACGGTGGGCGGGTAGAGGAAATCCGTCCCGGCGACGTGGTCTGGTTCGAGCCCGGCGAGAAGCATTGGCACGGCGCGACGCCGACCAATGCGATGACGCATATCGCGATCCAGGAGCGGCTCGACGGCAAGGCGGTCGACTGGCTGGAGAAGGTCAGCGACGAGCAATATCGTCGCGACTGAGCGCCGCTACACGTCGTTGCATTGGGTTGTCGACGGCGCCGCTTGACTTCGCCCTGCGCGACGCCACGTTTCGATCTACGATAACGGGGGCAGGTCGCATGCGTCACCAGTTTGTCCGTCGCTTCGTTGCGCTGGCAGTGGCGCTTTCGGTCAGCCTGTCCCTCGCGGGCTCGGCAACGGGACAGGCGACCAGGCCCTATGTCGCGCCACAACACACCGCCGGTTGGCCGGGCCTCGGCACCGGCGACGATCAAGGCGCGGCGGAAGCGTCGCTTGAACTTGGCCCCGAACTCGAGCGCGACCGGTCGCCGGTCTGGATGCTGGCCGACCAGCGCCGGCTCGACAAGGCGCTCGCTGCGCTCCAGCCGCAGAAGAAGGGCGTGGTCGATGCCTATGTGCTGGTGGTCGGGCTCGACAGCGACCCGATCTTCGGCCGCGAGGCGCGCGAGGCGGGCAGGGTGCTGTCACGGCGCTACAATTCGGTCGGACACACGATCGTGCTGGCCGGCACCGACGGGTCGGGTCCGAGCGATTTGCCCAATGGTACGCCCCGCGCGCTCGCATTGGCGCTGGCGCGGATCGCCGAGCTGATGGACCGGAAAGAGGATGTTCTGGTGCTTTACACCGCCGGGCATGGTGCGCCGGTCGGGCTGGCTTATCATGACGGGGATGAGGGGTTCGGCATCATTTCGCCAGCGCGAATGGCGCGGATGTTCGACGAGCTTGGCATCAGGAACCGGCTGTTGATCCTGTCGGCCTGCTACTCGGGCGTGTTCGTGCCGGCCATGGCAAGCGAGACGACCGCGTTGTTCACCGCGGCATCGGCTGACCACACCTCGTTCGGCTGCGCGGCGGATCGCGACTGGACCTTCTTCGGCGATGCGATGATCAACCATGCGCTGCGCCAGCCGGTGCCGCTCGCCAAGGCCGGCGAGGATGCGCGCGCGCTGATCGCGCAATGGGAAAAGCAGAGCGACGTCACCCCGTCGCAGCCGCAGATCTCGATCGGCAGTGGGGTCGGCAAGTGGCTGGCCCCGCTCGAAGCCCGCATGCCGAAGACCGCGACGGCGATGGTCGGCCGCCCGGCGATCTCGATTCTCAATGATCGGTAGGAAGATCGAGTGAACGATGCGCGCAAGCTTAGAAGAGCAGGATCGCCTTGGCTGCTTGCTGTGCCTTTTGGCGTCCTCGTCGTGTACCAGGTCGGAGCGGCATGGCACTTCCACGACGCGGCAGGGCGCCAGGCCGAGACGGTCGGCATAATTATCAGCTTCGTTCGCGGCAATCACGCTTCGCTGCCTTACGCCTACACCGTTGCTGGAGTGCGCTATGAAGGAAGATATTATCCAGGCGCGGAAACCATCAAGCTGAAGCCTTCAGTCACGGTCTATTACGATCGCGCGAACCCAGCGGTCAGTGGGCTGCTCGATTTTGACCATCGCGCCACGGTAGCCGCGGGGCCGGCGATTTTCGTCATGTTCATTGGCTCGTTGATCGGTGCCGTTTTTGCACTCCATGGATTCTTGCGACGCCGGTCGAAATAGTGACGTACCCAATCTTCATGGGGTTGCCCGTACCTCAGCCACCAGTTCCTTGCGGCTGAGCTTGCCGACCAAGGTCTTGGGCAGGGTGAGCCGCACCACGACCTGATCGACGCGTTCGTGATGGCCGAGCTGCGGATTGAGCCAGGCCTTGATCTCCTCGCCGGTCGCCGTGGCGCCGTCGTTGAGCGTCACATAAGCGCGGGGCTGCTCGCCGCGATAAGTGTCGGGAACGCCGATCACCAACGCCTCCTTCACCGCCGGACTTCGATAGAGCACAGCCTCGATCTGGCTCGGAAAGACCTTGAACCCGCTGACCGCGATCATGTCTTTCAGCCGGTCGACGACATGGATGAAGCCGTCCGCGTCGATCGTCCCGACATCGCCGGTGCGCAGCCAGGCGCCGCGGGCATCGGGGACAAACACCTCGGCATCGGCGTCTGGCCGGTTCCAATAGCCCTTCATGATCTGCGGGCCGCGCACCAGGATCTCGCCGGGCTCACCCTCAGGCGCGGGGCGCGACGCGTCCTCCTTGTCGGCCAACCGCACCTCGGTCGCCGGGATCGGTTGGCCGATCGTGCCCAATTTGCCGTCACCCTCATAGGGGTTGCACGAAACGACGCCGGAGCTTTCCGACAGGCCATAGCCCTCGATCACCCGTGCGCCGGTCGCCGCCTCGAACTTCGCCTTGACCTCGGCCGGCAGCGGGGCGCCGCCCGAGATGCAATATTTGAGGCTGGAGAGATCGGCCGACGCCAGCTTGGGATGGTCGAGCAGCGCCTGGTACATGGTGGGCACGCCGGGCAGCGCGGTCGCCTTGGTCCGTTCGATCGCCGCCAGCACTTGCGCACCGTCGAAGCGCGGCAGCAGCACGATCATTCCGCCGTTCGCGACGGTGCGGTTCATTACGCAGGTATTGGCGAAGACGTGGAACAGCGGCAGCACGCCGATGATCCGGTCCTCATCGCCCGGGTGCGGATCCAGCCCCTCGACCTGGCGGGCATTGGCGGACAGATTCTGGTGCGTCAGCATCGCGCCCTTGGGCGTGCCGGTGGTGCCGCCGGTATATTGGATCAGTGCGAGTTGGGTGGCGGGGTCGATCGCCGGGAAATCGTACTTGCCGTCATTGGCGATCAGCGCGGAAAAGGCGGTGATCCGGGCATCGTCGGGCCGCTTCGTCACTTCCTTGCCGCGGAATAAGCGATAGAAGAGCGACTTGGTCGCCGGCAGTGCCCCCGCCACCGACCCCACCACCAGCCGCTCGAGCCCGCTCTGGTCGAGCACCTTGAGCGCGGTCGGCAGCAGCGCACTTGCCGAGAGCGTGAAGAGCAGCTTGGTTCCTGAATCCTCGACCTGATGTGCCAGTTCGTCGACCGTGTAGAGCGGCGAGAAATTGACCACCGTCGCACCCAGCTTGAGCACGCCGTAATAAGCGGCGAGGTAATGCGGGACGTTGGGCAGGAACAAGCCGATCCGGTCGCCCGGCCCATAGCCCATCCGCGCCAGCCCGGTGGCGACGCGCGCCGCGCCATCCACCACTTCGGCATAGGAATAACGGCGGCCGAGAAAATCGAGCAATGGCCGATCGGGATAGGTTCGCGCGGTGGCCTCGAACATGTCGACCAGCGACAAGGGCGGGAAGCCGGTCGCCCAAGGTGTCGGGTGACGATAGGCGCTGCCGCGCCAGAGGCTCTCCGCGTCTTGTGTCATCGGGATCGATGTAAGCGCGCCGCCCATCCGGCGGCAAGCGGCTATCCGATACGATCGTTAGCGGTCGAGCGACGTCGTTTGGGTCCAGGTCAACAGGAACTTGACCGCTACCACGCCCAAATCGACGGCTGCCTGGATACGATGCGGTGTCGGATCGCCGTCGCGATGCGTCAGGATCTCGATATCGGCGGTGGGGTGGCGCACGACCGCGACCAGCGCGAGCACCGCTCCCAACGCGACCATCGCATTACGCCTACGCATACATCGCGCCTCCAGCGGCTCTCTATAGAGCGGCACCGTGCGAGCGACAAGCCGAGGCCGCGGCAATCCGTCGCAATTTCGCAAACGAAACGAGCGTCAAGCGGCGCGGACGGCAATCGGCGGCGCAAACCGGGCGCGATCGCGGCCGCCCTGTTTGGCATCGAACAGCGCGCGGTCGGCGCGTCGGTACATCGCTTTCCAGTCGGATTCGGTGACGAGCGGCCCGGTGCAGGCACCGATACTGGCGGTGACGGTCAGGTCGAACGGCATCCGTGCCGAGCGCAATTTGGCGAGCACGGCATCGGGAGTGACCGCCCTGTCGGCGGGGCACAGGATAGCGAATTCCTCACCCCCCATCCGCGCGATCAACGCCCCCGGCGCGGCCTGGCGCAGCACGCGGGCGAAGACGCGCAACACTTCATCGCCACCATCATGACCCAAGGTCTCGTTGATCCGCTTGAAATGGTCGATGTCGGTCAGCATCAGCGCCTGATTGGTCTCGCGGCCGATCGCCTGGCGCAGAAAGGCGCGGCGATTGAGCAATCCGGTCAACGGATCGGTATCGGCCAGCCGCGCCGCGATGATTTCGCGTTCGATCGCCTCATCGCGTTCGAGCGAGAGCAGGCGGATGCGATAGGCGATCGCCAGGGTCGAGATGATTGCCTCGAACGCCATCGATAAGATGGTCGAATTGTCGAGCCAGAAGCTCCACGGAATCAGCGCCAGATTGCCCAACAGGCGCAGCGCCGCGAACAGGATCGGCGCGGCCCAGGCGACCGCGAACAGCCAGAGATAGGGGCTGCGTTCGGCGCGGGCGCGGAGGATGATCGGCAAGACCACGACGATGATCGCTGCGAAGCTCAGCGAAAAGGCGGTGTCGAGCAGCTGGATGTGCCAAGGCGCGAACAAGGCGACGAATGCGGTCGCGACCACCGATGCGGCGATGATCGCGTTGACCGCCTTACCCACCCAGCCGGCGGTCACCGCGGGCACGAAGAAATAGCGCGCGAAGATCAGCGCGGTCGCTGCCCCCGTACACAGCAAGACGTAATTGAGCCGCAAGCGATCGTTGTTGAGCATGGTCGGGTTGAGCCATGCGAGCGCTCCCGACGAACTCAGCGCGTAGAGCATCAGCGCCGCGACCATCGCGCAATAAGCGAGTTGGAAGGGATGGCGCAGCGCCCCCCACATCGCGAAATTGTATACCAACAAGGCCAGGCACAGCCCGCCGAACCCGGCATAGATCGCGGTCATCGCCAGGTTCGCCTGGCCCGATTCCTGCGGCGTGGCGATCGTCGGTGAGATCAGGATGCCGCGCAGATTGGCCGATCCTTCGACGTGCCACATCAGCCTGACGGGCGGGCCGATATCGGTCGGCAGCGGCCATTCGATCATCGCCCCCAATTGCAGGTGGCGGCTCGCTGCGCGCCCGTCGAACCGCCAGCCGCGGATCCTGCCGCCGGGATAGAGGGCGTAGAGCGTCACGCTATCCTGCCACAGGCTACCGACGCGGACGCGTGACCGGCTCTGCACGCCGGGCACCCTGTTCAACGGTTGCGAGATCACCCAATAATCGCCCGACCCGAACCATGTCTGGCGATGACTGCAATCATAGCGTGCGGCCGCGGCGAACATGCCGGCCGGCCGGTCACCCGCGCGCGCCGGCGCGACGCAAGTGGACAACGGTACGCCGACGACGGCGCTACGCGCCTGAGCAGGGAAAGCGCATAGCGAGGAGATGGCCAGCAACAGGGCCGTTATCAGCAAGGCGGGCAGGCCGGCGAAGCGCATGCGGTCGACTAACCCCACGACCCCAAATTATTGGTAAATCACGGACAAAGTATCTTAATCCACCATCTCGCTCAGCAGGGCTTGAACCCGCCTAGCGTGATCCGCGGCTTGCACTTCTTTTTCGGCGGCTCGTTGCCACCATTGCCGTTGGCGGCACCGCCGTCATTGTCACCCATTTCGTCCGTTCCGGGCATGCCGAGCATGACCGTGGTATTCGAGCGATAACGGACCTTGGCGGTCCAATCGGGCTTCCAGGGCAGCCGTGCGTTGGCCGGGCGCGGCGGATAGGCGTAATTGCGCTCGGGGCCATAGGCATAGAGTTGGGTCATCATGAACCCGCCCGCCGCGCGCTTCACTTCGGTCGGGATTTGGCAGCTCGTCTGGCTGGGAGGCATCACAATCTTTCGGCTGATCAGCCCGGGAACCACGTCGGGTGCGATCCAGTCGGCCAGGCCGCCGCCGAACTGCTTGCCGCTGGCGGATGTCCACCACACCATGTCCGCGGTGTCGCCACCCGAACCCTGCGCGCCGATCAGCCAGGCATAATAGCTGGTCGCCTGCGGCACCGAATTCCAGCTTAGCATCTGCGACCCGTCGGATTGCCCGGTGCCGCGCGCGTTCAGCGGCGCCATGAAATCCTGATCGAGGGCGAACTTGATCTCGGGCGAATAATTGCCAGCGACGCGATGGTCCCCGATCAGCGAGGACCCAGGCTTGGCCGACTTGCCCGATTGGGCATTGGGCCATTCACCATAGGTGCGCGACGTGCCCGCCGTGGGACCGCGGTCGACGGGCACGTCGGCGGTGAACAGGCCCGGTGGGAATTGCTGCTGGCTCAATTTGGAGAAGTCGACGACCACCGGTTGGCCCGCGCCGACATGCGCGCCGCAGCCCCAGAAGATCAGCAAGCGGCCCTTGGGGCGGCGCATCTCGCCCGGCATTTCCTCGGATGTCGTCGGCCGCGGCGAGGTCAGCGGGACCGATGGGCCCAATTGCATCCCCGTGGGCATGAAATGATCGGCTTGCGGCGCGCCGCCGGCCGGTGCCAGCGTCGAGCCCAGCCGCAAGATCAGCGTGTGCGCGACCGAACCGCCGCCACGGCCGCCGCCGAACATCATCTTCATCGGATTGGCGCCGCCCGCCCCGAACCCGGATGTAGTCGCGACATCCATCTGATAGCGCGCCTTTGGCGGTGCCGCCGGCGGGGCCGAATAGCCAATGCTCACGATCGTCGCGATTGCAGCGGCACCGGCCACCAACGGAATCAAAAAGCGTCGCATGGATGCATTCCCCCGCTCAGATTGGGCAGCCAGATAGCATAAGGGCAGAGTCCCCAGATTGGACGAACACGACGGGCAGCTTGCTTGACTCGCGGAACCATCGGGGTCGTTATGCGATCGGAACGTGGTTAACGGATGAGGGCGCGTGATGACCCGATCGCTTATTCTCGTTGCCTTGCCGGCCGTCATGTCGGCCGCCGCGCTGATCGCGCCGGCGGCCACCGCCTCCGACTATGACGATCGCGACGTCCAGACGACGGTGGTCAACGTCGCCGATCTCGATCTGTCGACCGGCTGGGGGATGGATCGCCTGATCAAGCGGCTGCGCGGCCGCATCGACGATATGTGCGGCTGGGATGAGGATTGCCGCGACGAGGCATGGCTGAGCGCCGATTGGCAAGTCGCCCGCGCGGCCACCCATGACCAATGGCGTCGCCGGATCGCGTTCGAGCGCGAAGCCGATCGGCGCTATTACCGGACGCGGCGTTTCGCACCTCCGCCTCCACCGCCTCCACCACCGGTCATCGCCCAGCCGCTGCCCCGGATTGCCTATGTGCCGATTCCCGCGCCGCCCGCGCAGCTCGTGTCGAAGACGACCAAGGTCACCACCACCACGACCAAGACGACGACGGTTACGCTGACCTATCGGACGCCACCGGCGACGTTCCGCCCGACGTGGAAGCCACGCTGCGCCTGCGTAGAGTAGGGGCAGGGATTCGGTAGAGGACGGTGGGCTGACGGCGGTTTTGCGCCCCAATAGCGGTCATTCGGACAGTGGACTGGGGATCACGAAAGCGGACGTTTGTGCTTCTCGCACCGGAATGGCGGAGACGCTAGAGGAGGGTGCCAGCATGCCAACGAACACGGGCAGCACGACTTTTCCCTAAATCGGAACTCCAACCTGCGGTTGCAACACGATCTGGTTGCGCACCTCGCTGTAGACTTGCTGTGCTCCGGGCATCTCGATTGTCACTGCGAGGCCGAATGGGATGGCTTCGTCGACCGGTGTCCCTTGATCGGTCTCGCGCTGCACCTGGAGCGGGATCGTAGCGCCGCCCGACAGATCGCCGATCTTTGTATCTCGCCAGCGGCGATGCACGATGGTGCCGCTCTCCGACTGGCTGTTGGATGGCTGGCCGATATGCGTGGCGACGCCGGCGATATGCAGCGCATCGTTGTTCAGCGAGGCGATTTTCAGCTTGACCGCGCGATAGGCAAGATGGCCTGGCCGCACCGGTGAGAGCCAGGCGAGCGTCGCGCGCACCTCGCGCAGATTGGCATTGGCCGCGAGCGCCGTTGGAATCGGGACATCGAACGACACCGATCCCTCGCGCTGCAAGCTGCCCGTCGCCCATAAGGTTGCACGGTCGTCGGTGCAGGCGATGCAATCGTCGGGATCTACAAAACCGTAGCCGAGATGGCGCCCGACCTCGCGCCGCCAATGCTCATGATGGAGCGTGCCAGCGGGATCGATAATCGGCCGAATGAAGCTTTCGGCATCGCGCCACGACGCGCAATGGACGAGCAGGGCCTTGAGCAACGCTGCGCGCTCGGCAAACGGCATCGGTGCGATCAGTTGGGGATAGGCCCGCTCGACCGCATCGAAAACGCGGTGTGCGGTATGAGTGCCAAGCGCGTTGGCGGCGCTGGTTCCCATCGTGAAGTGGGTGCCGGTCGCCGCATTGTCCGACGGCGCCGCGACCTTCAGCCCCCAATATCTGCTGGGCACCGCGTGCGAGTGGAGCACGACGGCCGGGTTGAGCGGGTCAAACCGAACCCGCTCCCGTCCGCCGCCCAACAATATCTCCGGCTTGGCGCTGCGGCGATGACCCAGGCCCAGGCGCGACGAGAGGCTCGGCATGTCTTGGTCGGCATAGGTGGCAAACGGACTGGCGCCGGCAAAAGGTGCGGGCACGGCATCGCGGCACCAGGCGCCGACTGTCAGTGCGTTGAGGCTGTCCGCCGGGGCCAGGATACGGCGGTCGGCCTTGACGCCATCGAGCCCCCGCAACACCCCCTGGTTACGCGCCGACGCGTCGGCGGCGTGGAACGCAGCTTGATCGGCAAAGTCGCCGACCGTTACCGGCGCGACGACATTGCCGGCGCTGACCAGAAACAGAATGCCGTAGCGATACGCGAGGTAATCCAAGGCGCGACCCCAAGTCGAAATCTTCCCCGAAAATGGGCGAGTCCGATCGCCGAGCGACAGATTGACGATGAACACCTGCTCGCCGCCAGCTTCCCGCATCCGCGTCACCGCCTCGACGATCATATCGATCACCAGCCGGTCATCCTTAAACAGCTCGTCGCCAAAAGCCGGAGCGTACATGACCGGTCGAAAGTAGACGCGGCGCGCGATGGGCGACGCCGGCTCATTCAGATCGCCATGGACGACCAGCGACGCCATCGCGGTCCCGTGGATGCGTTCACCGACCGCCAGTGCTTCAAGATCTGCCGGGTCGTCATAGACCAGCCGTCCAGCCAGCAGCGGATGCGCCTGAAGCGGCACGGCATCGAATATTGCTGCGATCGGTTCGGCCTCCGCCGGGGGCGCCGGCACTGCGTCGATCGGCAAACTATCACCGGACTGGATCGGCACCCCGACGCTCTGGGGAACGATCGAGGCGATCGGATCGGCGCCGGCCAGCGATGCGGGGTCGAGATTGCTGATCCGGCGGACTTCGGCAGCCGGGATGTCGGCCAGGACCGCATGATAGGCAAAGGCCGGATGCTCGGCGCGATCGACGATTGCACCGCCCGCCGCCACGATCGCGGCCGTAACTTCCGCGTCTGCTGCCTCGCGCTTCGCAGCGGCATTGCGAAAGACCAGCTCGATCTCAATGCGCACCGGAAAATCGTCCGGCGCGCCGTCGGTCACTGCTTGGAAATGCTCCCGATTGTCCGGGGAAACGCGGTCTGCCGGACCCCAGGGGCGCACGGTGCGCAGATGCGAGAAGACTTCCCTCCACGGCGTATAGCCGTAGGGAACACTGCCATCCTTCACCCAGCCGTCCCACAGCGAAAGGATCTCACGCAGCGCCGCAAGCTGTGGGACGAGCATGTAGAATTCGGGATTGGGATCGAACTCGTCGGCTTCGAGCTCCTCTTCGCCGGCAAATTCGAGGCCCGGCACGCGCGCCACCGCGCTGGCGAAATTCTGGATCGAACCCGTCACTTCGAAGACCAGCAGCCGCTCCGGCGCTAGCGAATTCGGGTCGGCGCGCAGTGTTACTGCGGCATTTGGCGCGTTCAGTACGTTTTTGAGGTTCTGAAATACTGGACCGTGCGCGGCAACTTGGGCTCCGCGATCAAAACTGCGTCCTGGCTGACTGCCGCCGCCACCGCGGCGACGCGGCACGGGGTTAGGATTGTTTAGACGAAGAAGCGGCTTGTCCGGATCGTGCGGCATTTACTTCGTCGGTCCCCACCCGTGTCGACCACAATTCTATCTGCTCGTTCAAGATATTCTTCAAGCTGCGGCTAGCAAGGGAAAGAATATGCTGACGCCGGACCGTTTGGCAAAATTCCAGCGCTTCGGCGTAGCTGATCGATCCCAGCTTGCCGGCGAGCGTCGCCGGGCGAACCCCCGGATCTTCGGGCCACAGCGCCAGCTGCCGTTCAAGAAACACCGCCAGCGCTTCGCGCGACGGCTGCGGCAGCGCCAGCCGGAGTTGGAAGCGCCGCCATACAGCGCGGTCGAGCAGCTCGGCATGATTGGTCGCGGCGACCGTCACGACATAGCTGGGCAATTGATCGATCTGCATAAGCAGGAACGATACGACGCGCTTGATCTCACCAGTCTCGTGGACGTCGCCGCGCTCTTTGCCGATGGAATCGAACTCGTCGAAGAACAACACGCACGGGACCGTCCGCGCATAATCGAACAGTCGCGCCAGCCGCGTATTGGTCTCGCCGAGATACGAACCGACCAGCGCATCATATCGGACGGTGAAGAACTGGACGGCCAGGGCCTCGGCGATGGCTTCGGCGACGGACGTTTTGCCGTTTCCGGGCGGGCCAGACAGGAGGACGCGGTGGCGGGGCTGCATGCCGTGCGCGCGCAGCAGGTCGGCGCGATGCTGCTCCTCAACTAACTGCGAAATCTGATGCGATACTGGCAGTGGCAAGACGAGATCTTCGAGCCGCTGGCGCGCCTCAGTTTCGAGAATCGTGTCGCGCCCAGCTTGCGTGGCAGCGAGCGTGCGGCTGGGCGGCGTGACGGCGATCGAGTTGAGCGCGCGCTGCAAACGGTCGGCGAGAATATTGTGCTTCTTGCCGCGTTCCTCGGCGACGATCGCCTCGACCGACGACCGCAACGCCGCCTGATCGCCGGCCGCACCCGCACGTACAATCGACAAAAGAAGATCGCTTCGCGCCACCGATGAAGCCTTTGACCCTTAACCTACCCCGCTAGAACGTTATCATCGCCCTGTCTGTTGCGACAGCGGTTTCTGTTCCCCATTCGTGCGTTGCGAGGCGAGAGCCATATTAGCAGCCACATTGCCTAGGACGGTCTGCAAAGCGGGCCTTTAGTAGTGCCGAACGCCTAGGCGCACTGCGTGGAAATGAAATGCACGATAAAGGAAAGGCGGTTCACCGACGGATTGCACCTGAATGCTGCCATTCCGCTCGCGGCCCAACAGCCGCCATCCGGCCCGATATTCTTATGGCCTAACCCGACCCGTCCCCCAGAACACAAAGCGGGCCGGGGATCGCTCCCCGGCCCGCTCGCATTTTCCGGCTGGAGCCGTTTCTTACTTCGCTTCGGCCTTGGCGGTCTTGCCACCCTTCTTGCCCGGCTTTTTGGGCGCAGCCGGAGTGATCTCGAACGACAGCGCGCCGTCCTTCAATTTCACCACCACTTCGCCGCCATGGACCAGCTTGCCGAACAGCAATTCCTCGGCGAGCGGCTGCTTGATCTTTTCCTGGATCAGGCGGCCCATCGGGCGGGCACCGTAGAGCTTGTCATAGCCCTTGGTGGTCAGCCACTGCTTCGATTCGTCATCCAGGCTGATATGGACGTTGCGGTCCGCCAGCTGCAATTCGAGCTGCAGGATGAACTTCTCGACCACGCGGGCGACGACATCGGTCGGCAAATAGCTGAACGGCACGATCGCATCGAGGCGGTTGCGGAATTCGGGCGTGAACATCCGCTGCACCGCCTGCTCGTCCTCACCCTCGCGAGTCAGATTGCCGAAGCCCACCGTCTCGCGCGCCATGTCGGACGCGCCGGCATTGGTCGTCATGATCAGGATGGTGTTGCGGAAATCGACGGTCTTGCCGTGGTGGTCGGTCAGCTTGCCGTTGTCCATCACCTGCAACAGGATGTTGAACAGGTCGGGATGCGCCTTCTCGATCTCGTCGAGCAGCAGCACCGAATGCGGCTGCTGGTCGACCGCATCGGTCAGCAACCCGCCCTGATCATAGCCGACATAGCCCGGAGGGGCGCCGATCAGCCGGCTGACCGAATGGCGCTCCATATATTCGGACATGTCGAACCGCTGCAGCGGGATGCCCATGATCGAGGCGAGCTGGCGCGCGACCTCTGTCTTGCCGACACCGGTCGGGCCGGTGAACAAATAGTTGCCGATCGGCTTGTCGGGATCGCGCAGACCGGCACGGCTGAGCTTGATCGCCGAGGCGAGCTTCTCGATCGCGTCATTCTGTCCGAACACCACCCGCTTCAGGTCGGTCTCGAGCGTCTCCAGCGCCTTCTTGTCGTCGCTCGAGACCGATTTCGGCGGGATGCGCGCCATCGTCGCGATCACCTGCTCGATCTCGCGGGTGGTGATCGTCTTCTTGCGACGGCTCGGCGGCACCAGCATCTGCATCGCGCCGACTTCGTCGATCACGTCGATCGCCTTGTCGGGCAGCTTGCGGTCATTGATGTACCGCGCCGACAGCTCGACCGCCGATTTGATCGCGTCGGGCGTGTATTTGACCTGGTGATGCTCCTCGAACGCCGAGCGCAGGCCCGCCAGGATCTTCACCGTGTCCTCGATCGTCGGCTCGTTGACGTCGATCTTCTGGAACCGGCGCAGCAACGCACGGTCCTTTTCGAAATGGTTGCGGAATTCCTTGTAGGTGGTCGAGCCGATGCAGCGGATCGTGCCGCCCGACAGAGCCGGTTTCAGCAGGTTCGACGCATCCATCGCGCCGCCGCTGGTAGCACCCGCCCCGATCACCGTGTGGATCTCGTCGATGAACAGGATCGCGTCGGGCATCTTTTCGAGCTCGGTAACGACCTGCTTCAGCCGCTCCTCGAAATCGCCGCGATAGCGCGTGCCGGCGAGCAACGCGCCCATGTCGAGCGAGTAGATCACCGCGGGCTTGAGCACGTCGGGCACATCGCCCTCGACGATCTTGCGCGCCAGGCCCTCCGCGATCGCGGTCTTGCCGACGCCGGGATCGCCGACATAGAGCGGGTTGTTCTTCGACCGACGGCACAGGATCTGCACCGTACGGTCGACCTCGGCCATGCGGCCGATCAGCGGGTCGACCTTGCCGTTCTTGGCCTTCTCGTTGAGGTCGACGGTGAATTGCTTGAGCGCGCTTTCGTTCTTGCCCTTGTCGCTCTTGGTCGACTTCTCTTCCTCGGCACCCTTGGGAGTCGAGGTCTCGACCGGCGCGCCGCCTTTGCCGACGCCGTGCGAGATGAAGCTGACCGCGTCGAGGCGGCTCATGTCCTGCTGCTGCAGGAAATAGACCGCGTAGGATTCGCGCTCGCTGAACAAGGCAACCAGCACATTGGCGCCGGTCACTTCGTCGCGGCCCGACGACTGGACGTGGAGGATCGCGCGCTGGACGACGCGCTGGAACCCGCTGGTCGGCGACGGATCGGTCGCCTTGTCGACCTTGAGCGCATCGAGCTCGGTGTCGAGATATTGCGCGACGGTCATCTTCAGCTCGTCGAGATCGACGCCGCACGATGCCATCACCTTGGAGGCATGTTCGTCATCGACCAGCGCAAGCAGCAAATGCTCGAGCGTCGCATATTCGTGGCGGCGCGACGAAGCGGCTTCGAGCGCCTTGTGGAGAGTGGTTTCGAGCGCGGAGGCGAAACTCGGCATTAGACTATTACTCCTGACGGGCCGCATGGACGCACGGCCCTTTTCCCTAATGTCGGGACGGGAGGGCCCCGCATCAAGCGCCGGCCATTCTTCGCATCGTCAGGTCGGCCAATTCCCGAAAAAGCCTGGCCGGCGCGAAGATGCGATTCGCGCTCATCGCTTGAATAGCGAGTCAGCGCTTGCGCGATGGTTAACGGCGCGTTGCATATGATTTTTAACGCGTGAGATTTCGCCTTCGAGGAGAGCGATACGTTCCTCGAGCTCGGCCACGGACAACGGATCGAGATCCTGTTTGACCAGGAGCGCGATCGGGTCGCCTGGGCGCGGAAGATTCTCTTCGGAATCCATGAGTGGGAACGTTGACCCTGGGCCGGGCGATGTCAATAACCCGAGCGGGTTTCCGACGAAGGGGTGCGAATGGACGCGATACCGACCGTGATGCGTGCGATCGACCCGGAACAACCGGGCGGGCCCGAGGTGCTGCGCATCGTCGACCGGCCGGTGCCGACGCCGGGCGAGGGTGAGGTGCTGATCCGCGTCGCCGCCGCCGGGATCAACCGTCCCGAAGTGCTGCAACGGATGGGGGCCTATCCACCGCCGCCGGGCGCGCCGTCCATTCCGGGGCTGGAAGTCTCCGGCACGATCGTCGCGACCGGCGCCGGCGTCGAGCGAGACCTGATCGGCCAGCCGGTCTGCGCGCTGATCGCCGGCGGCGGCTATGCCGAATATGCCGTGGCGCCCTACGGCCAATGCCTGCCGGTGCCCGAGGCGCTGACGATGGTCGAAGCGGCGGCGATGCCCGAAACGCTGTTCACCGTGTGGACCAATCTGTTCGAGCGCGGCTTCGCGGCCGAGGGTGACACGGTGTTGGTCCATGGCGGGACCAGCGGCATCGGCACGATGGCGATCGCCCTGTGCAATCTGTTCGGCGTGGACATCATCGTCACCGCTGGGTCGGACGAGAAATGCGCCGCGGCCAAGTCCGCCGGCGCCGACCATGCGATCAACTACAAGACGCACGATTTCGTCGAAGAGGTGAAGGCGATCACCGGCGGCAAGGGCGCGGCGGTGGTGCTCGACATGGTCGGGGGCGACTATGTTCCCCGCAACATGCAATGCCTGGCGGATGACGGCCGCCATGTTTCGATCGCAGTGCAGGGCGGGGGTCAGGCGACGATCCCGATCTTCGAGATCATGCGCCGTCGGCTGACGCTGACCGGATCAACGCTGCGCCCGCGTTCGGTCGCGTTCAAGACCGCGGTCGCCGACGAGCTTGCCCGTACCGTCTGGCCGCAGGTCGCGGAAGGCAAGTTGAAGCCGGTGATCGACACCGTGTTCGCCTTCGATCAGGCGCCCGACGCGCACCGCTTGATGGAATCGGGTAATCACGTCGGCAAGATCGTGCTGGAGATCGAGTAGCGGTGGCTGCCATAAGCCGGCTTGATCATCGGTCGAAGGAAATTGGTTGGACGGACGATAAGCCCTGCGCTTTTGCTCGCGCCGCATCTGAAAGGGGAGTTCGATGGCCAATCTGATCCTGCACGAATATTCGGCGTCGGGAAATTGCTACAAGATCCGGCTGACCGCGGCGCATCTGGGACTGAAGCTTGAGCGGCGCGAATATGACATCATGCAGGGGGAAACGCGCTCGGACGCATTCCTGACGGGGGTCAATGCCAATGGCCGCATCCCGGTGCTCCAGGTCGGCGACGATTTCCTGCCCGAAAGCAGCGCGGCGTGCTTCTATCTCGCAGACGGCTCGCCCCTGATCCCCGCCGACCGCTTCGACCGCGCCGATATGCTGCGCTGGATGTTCTGGGAGCAATATAATCACGAGCCCAACGTCGCGACGATCAGGTTCTGGATGGGCTGGATCGGCGAGGACAATTTCACCGAACTGCAGCGCGCGCAGCTGCCGGTCAAGCGTGCGGCGGGAGACGCGGCGCTGACCCTGATGGACGAGCATCTGGCGCAGACGCCGTTCTTCGTCGGCGGGCGCTTCAGCCTCGCCGACATCGCGCTCTATGCCTATACCCATGTCTGCGAGGACGGAGGGTTCGAGCTCCACCGTTATCCGGCGGTTCAGGACTGGATCGAACGGGTCGCCGCGCTGCCCGGTCATATCGCCATCACCGATTGATTAGTCGCTTGCAGCTTCGCTGTGACAGCGCCGGCTCAGCTTTGCTGGAGCTGAATCTATAGCTTTTTCAAGTCATCGCGATTCGATCTGTAACAAAACTTCGTCATAGGCCGGGCAACGTCATCCGTCGGGGCTCGTGACGCATGAATGAAATGACGAAATTGTTACAGGGTGGCAGTATCGCCGACCTGTCGGACTTCGCGAATTCGAAGCCCGCTATTCCGGAACGGGCGACGCATAGCCGTCGTCAGTACCGGACCATCTGGATCAGCGACGTCCATTTGGGGACGAAGGGCTGTAATGCCGAAATGCTGATCGACTTTCTCGACCATGTCGACAGCGAGAAAATGTATCTGGTCGGCGACATCATCGATGGCTGGCGGCTCAAGAAGAAATTCTACTGGCCGGCCGCGCATAACGACGTGGTGTGGCGGTTGCTCAAGCGCGCCAAGCGCGGCGCCGAGGTGATCTATATCCCCGGCAATCATGACGAGGTCGTGCGCCAGTTCTGCGGCCTCGATTTCGGCGGCATCGCGATTCGCCGCAATGCGATCCATGAAACCGCCGACGGGCGTCGGTTGTTGGTGCTGCATGGCGACGAATTCGACGCGATCACGCTCTCGCACCGCTGGCTCGCCCATGTCGGCGACGCGGCATACGAGGCGATGATGGCGCTCAACCGGCTGGTCAACCGCTGGCGACGTTTCTGGAACATGCCTTACTGGTCGTTGTCGAAGCACGCCAAGGCCAAGGTCAAGAACGCGGTCGAATTCATCTCGAACTACGAAGACGTCGTCGCACAGGCCGCGGCGCATCGCGGAGTGGACGGCGTAGTCTGCGGGCATATCCACACAGCGGAATATCGTGAAATCCACGGCGTTCGCTATTATAACGACGGCGATTGGGTCGAAGGCTGCACCGCATTGGTCGAGCATTTCGATGGTCGGATGGAGGTGTTGCACTGGGCCGACGAGATCGAAGGAAGACAGGGGACAACCCCCTGCTTGACGC
>Ga0207669_10000064_pt1 | contig 52977 bp, 57 predicted proteins | sample KBSM33metaG_FD_184329 | JGI IMG/M metagenome (GOLD analysis project Ga0207669, IMG submission 184329) | Miscanthus rhizosphere microbial communities from Kellogg Biological Station, Michigan, USA - KBS M3-3 metaG (SPAdes) (version 2) | ecosystem: Host-associated > Plants > Roots > Rhizosphere >...
GGTCGTCGGTTTCACCCAGGCCTCGAGAGTCATCGCGTTGGTCAGGTCAAGCGAGGCGGAGTCGGGGACGTCGACCCGGTCGTTGACGCCGTCGAAGCTGAGCGCCCTGCCGAAGCGGCCCGAGGCGGTGCTCGTAGCCCCATTGACGGTGCCGTTGTTTTTCGCGGTCGAGGCGTCGTTTGCGACCGTCCCGGAGGTCTCCTCGAAGCCGTAGGCGAGGACCAGGCCGGGTGGCGCCGGTTCGGCTTTGTAGGTCGCCGTGTACGTCGTCGCCACCCCCGGCGCGACGATCTCGTGACTGGGGGCGCCGCCGTCCGACCATGAGGCGAAGCCCTGCCAGGAGCCGCCCAGCGACTGCGGCGTCGGCGCCGTGACCGAGTTGCGGGAGCCGACGATGACGGTCGTGGTGAACGGCGTCACCACGTTCTGCTGGCCGACCCCCAGCGTCAGGCCGGGCGGTTCCGTGCGGAAGGTGAGGTCGACCGTGCGGGGATCGAGCCGCAGCGTCGCGGTGTCGCTCAGGCCGCCGCTGTCGGTCACGGTCAGGCGCAGTTCGAGGTACGACGGATACTCGTGGTCCGGGGCGGTGAACGTTCCTTCGGAGACGCCGGGGTAGGACTGGATCGAGTGGGAATGGCAGTCGTCGACGGTGACGCAGTGGCGCATTACGAGGTTCCACGACATGCTCCCCGCGCCGAGCGTCCCCTGCTGGGGGTCGGTGCCTTTGCCGGAGAACGAGACCAAGTCGCCGACCGCCCAGTGCAGCGCCGCGGTTGGAGCGTCGATCTGGGCGTGGGGAGGTTCGTTGCCGGCGCCGATCACGATCGAGCTGGTTCCCGACAGCCCCCCTTTGTCGGTCACCCGCAGGCGCACCGTGACCGTCTCGGCTTTGGTGTACGTCCAGGCCGGTTTCGCCGCCGTCGAGTCGTCGAACTGGCCGTCGCCGTCGAGATCCCAGGCGTACGTCAGCGCGTCGCCGGCGTCGGGGTCGCTCGAGCTCGTGCCGTCGAAGTTCACCGTGAGCGGCAGCGGCCCGGCCTGCGGCTGGGCGAGCGCGACCGCGGTCGGCGCGCGGTTTCCGCCCGGATAGCTGATCCGCCGCAGCGAGCCGGTGAAGTCGACGAGGAAGAGGTCGCCGCCGGGCCCGATCTTGATGTTCACGGGGTCGTTCTCGTTGAGGAAGTTCACCCGCGTCGCCGGATCGGGCTGGCCGTTTTTTTCGAACATCACCCAGGTGCAGCGGCGCGAGTAGTCGGCGAAGAAGAGCGCGCCCGAGTAGGCGGCGGGGTAGTTGCCGCCCTGGTAGAAGGCGAGGCCGGAGATCGAGGAGCCGCCGGCCGTGCAGTCCTCACCGTTCACCACGTCGCTGCCGTGGTTGTAGGTGAAGAGCGGGGGCGTGACGGACCCGGCCGTGTTGTAGAGCTGTTTGCACAGGTTCAGGCCGGCGCCCTCGTACGCGGGCGAGCGGCCGACGCCCTCGTAGCAAGGCCAGCCGAAGTTGTCGACGGTCGCGTCGTCGGCGCGGGGGAGGCGATTGATCTCCTCCCAGGTTCCCCAGCCGACGTCGCCCACGTAGATTTCGGAGGTGCCGGGCCGTAGGGCGAAGCGGAACGGGTTGCGCATCCCGTTGGCGACGATCCGCCGCGCGTTCGCGTCGAGGCTCGCGCCCATCGGGTTGCCGGGCGCGCCCGCTCCCGTATCGGGGTCGATCCGGATCAGGCTTCCGTCGAGGCCGGCCGGGTCGGACGAGGTGAGGACGTCCTGGGAGCGCAGGGCGCCGCCCTCGGCGGTCGGGGCAGTCTGGGCACCGCCGATCGAAGCCGGCGGGTCCCCGCAGGGGTTGAGCGGATCGCCTTCCTGGCCGTAGTCGGTGAAGAGGAAGCTCGCGCCGTCCCCGCCCGAGGCGTAGAGCATGCCGTCGGGCCCGAAGACGAGACCGCCGGCCGAGTGGCTCGGATACTGCTGGCACCAGTCGTTGATTAGCGACTGCTGGCCGGTGACGGTGCTGCCGCTGAGCGTCAGTTTCGCGAGGCGGGTGCTGACGACGCAGCCGGCGTCGGTCGGGCCGGGCGGCGTCGGACAAGGGTCGGAGGTTTGGCCGGCTTGCCCCCAGAGCGGCGGCGTGCCGCCGATTTCGGCGTCCAGCGTGTAGAGCGCGTACAGGTATGGGCGGGTGGGGAACTGGGGGTCGAGCGCGATGCTGAGCAGGCCGCGATCCCAGAAGTTGTAGACCTGGGTACGCAGGTCGGCTGCGATCGTCGGCGTCGTGGCGTTCAGGTTCGAGAAGACTTTGATCAGGCCGCTCTTCTCGGCGACGAACACGCGGCCGTCCTGGGCGAAGGCGACGTCGGTCGGCTCGGTCAGGCCGCTGAAAATCACCGATTCGGTGAAGCCGGGCTGCAGTGGCGCGGCCTGCGCGGGGGGAGGCGTGCTCCACGCCGCGACCAGCCCGGAAAGGGCGAGTGCGCAGACAAGGCTGCGCAGGGGCCGAGCTGGGAGGAAGGCGCCCACGGACCCTCCATCGTCTTTGCGGAGAGGCCTCTTGTCAAATCAAATCGGGCCTATCGGGGCTGCCTGGCCGTCATAGATTCGTCCATTTCCGCGGCGGAAATTCAAGGTTGCCCGGCATTGTCCGCCGCGCGGCGCAGGGCGGCGAGATCGATCTTGCGCATCTTCAGCATCGCCTCCATCGCCCGGCGGGCGCGTTCGGGGTCGGGATCAGAGAAGAGCTCTTCCATGCCGGTGGGGACGACTTGCCAGGAGAGGCCGAAGCGATCCTTCAGCCAGCCGCACTGGCTCTCTTCGCCGCCCTCGGTGAGCTTCTCCCAGAAGTAGTCGACCTCGTCCTGGGTCTCGCATTCGATCGCGAAGGAGACTGCCTCGTCGAACTTGAACTCGGGGCCGCCGTTGATGCCCACGAAGCGCTCGCCCTCGAGTTCGAACTCGACGGTCATCACCATGCCGGCCTCGCGCGGCCCGGCCTCGTTGTAGTGGGTGACGTTGACGATGCGCGAGTTGTCGAAGACGGAGGCATAGAAGTTCGCCGCCTCCTCGGCCTCGGTGTCGAACCAGAGATTGGGAACGATCTTCTGCGGCATGGCGCGTCCTTTCGGAGAGGGATCCACTCCAATGGATACCCGCTCAGGAGCGGGTCAGCGGGCGCGGAAGCGTGGCGCACCAGGCGGCGAACACCGCAACCGCGACGGCGGCGCCCAACCAGTGCAGGCCAAGGAGGACAAAGAGCAGGCTTGGGATGCCGGCGAGCGCAGCCCGGAGGAGGACCGGCGCCGGCGGCAGGCCGACGATGCGAGCGGTGATCCAGGCGCAGAGCATCCAGGAGAGGGGGCCGATCAGCCAGCCCCAGCCCTCGAAGAAGCTGTGCGGGAGGAGGATGCCGAGGGCGATCGAGAGGACCGCCACGGAAAGCACCTGGACGAGGGCCACGCGCCAGAGGATCTCTCTGTCCATGCCAGAGATTCTCGCCTACTGGAGGGCGAAGACCACGTGCACGGTCGCAGTCACCGTCGAGCCGCCGGGCTTCACCGGCGGCGCCTCCTCGGCGGCGCCCCTCGTTCCCCGCACGACCTTCGGCGCCGCCGGCACGACTTCGGCGCCTTCGTCGATGCTGATCGCCGGGCCGAGCACGGCGCCCGCCCGCGTCGCCAGCGCCGCCGCCTTCGCTTTCGCCTGGTCGAAGGCGGCGACCAGGGTGTTGTTGTAGGCGGCTTCGGGGTTGCCGGGGAAGAATCGCGGGCCGCTGGTGGACGTTGCGCCGGCGGCGATCGCGGCGCTGACCATCTGCCCGGCTTGGTCGGGCTGGTGGAGGATCACCGAGATGCCCTCGTGCGCGCGGTAAACGGTCCGCCTGCCGCGCACCGCTTTGCCGACCGAGATCCGGCCGGTGGCGACATCGCCCGGCCCGACCCCAGGCGTCGCCTGGACCGCCGCGATGACTTCGTTTAACCGCGCGGCCACCGCCTGCAGCGCGGCCGCCCGGGACTTTCGTTCCTTCGTCACCGAGAAGCCGAGGGCGGCGGTGTCATTCGGCACCTCCTGGGTCGCCGTGCCGGTCACGCTGACCGTTCGATCGAGCGCCGCCGCGCCGCTCGGCACCGACAGAAGCAGGCCGAGGGCCGCAACGAAGAGAGATATCCGGATCCGCATCGACATCGCTTGCCTCCCAGGCACGACGACTCTAGGCCCAGCCCCGGATGCCGCATAATCAATCGGCCCCGGGCGGTTAGCTCAGTTGGGAGAGCGCCTGCCTTACAAGCAGGAGGTCACTGGTTCGAGCCCAGTACCGCCCATCCGACCAGCGGCGGCGCTCCTCGCGGTCACTGCTGCGCCGAGCTACTCCGGCGCCGGCGGCTCGGTGCTGAGCAGTGCGGCCGCTTCGGCGGCGGGCTGCGCGCTGCGCTCGGGCAGCTCGTGGGCGGCGAAGATCTCGTCGAGGTCCTCGCGGGTCAGCGTCTCGCGCTCGAGCGCGTTGGCGGCGAGGTCGTTGAGGCACTCGCGGTTGGCGGCGACCAGCCCCCGCGCCCGTCGGTAGGCCTCGCGCGCCAGCGTCATCGCCGCCAGGTCGACGTCGCGCCGGGTGCGGTCGGAGAGCGCGTAATCGCCGGTCGGCAGGGCGATCGGCGGGGCCCCGTCGGCGTCGAGCGGCACGCCCATGCCGAACTCGGCGACCATCTGGCGGCAGACCATGTGCACCCGTGAGAGGTCGTCGACGGCGCCCGAGTAAGAGGCGTGCATCACCTCCTCCTCGGCGGCGCGGCCGCCCAGCAGGGTAACCAGCTCGTCGAGCAACTCCTCGCGCGACTTCAGGTAGGTGTCCTCCTGCGGCGAGTGGCCGACGAAGCCGAGCGCCGGCCCGCGCGGCACGATGCTGAGGATCTCCGGCGGATCGAGCCCGAGCAGCTTGCGGCAGAGCGCGTGGCCGGCCTCGTGGTAGGCGACGATCTTGCGCTCCTTCTGGTTCAGTCGCCGCGCCTGCTGGGAGCCGACCGACTGGCGCAGCAACGCCTCGTCGAGGTCCTCGCGGGCCATCGCCTCGCGTCCCGCCCGTCCGGCGATGATCGCCGCCTCGTTGAGTGCGTTGGCGAGCTGGGCGCCGGTCATCCCGGTCGTCTTGCGTGCCACGTCGGTCAGGTCGAGGTCGGGGCCGAGCGGCTTGTCCTTGGCGTGCGCCCTCAGGATCGCCTCGCGGCCGTCGCGGTCGGGTGGCGCCACCAGCACCTGGCGGTCGAAGCGGCCGGGCCGCAGCAGCGCCTTGTCGAGCTTGTCGACGTAGTTGGAGGCGGCGATCACGATCACCGTGCCGGGGTCGCGCTCGAAGCCGTCCAGCTCGACCAGCAGTTGGTTGAGCGCCTGCTCGCGCTCGCTGGAACCGCCGTCCCCGCCCCCGCTGCTGCGGGCGCCGCCGACCGCGTCGAGCTCGTCGATGAAGATCACCGCCCGTCCCGACTTGCGTGCCTCCTTGAAGAGGCGGCGGATCCGCGCCGCGCCGCGGCCGACGAACATCTCGACGAAGCTCGAGCCCGAGGCCGAGAAGAAGTCGACCCCGGCCTGGGCGGCGACCGCGCGTGCCAGCATCGTCTTGCCGGTGCCCGGCGGTCCGAAGAGAAGCACGCCACGCGGCGGCGAGGCGCCGAGCGTGGCGAAGCGGTCCGGGTCGCGCAGCCACTCGGCGACGTCGAGCAGCTCGTCCTTGGCGGCGTCGACTCCCTGCACCTCCTCCCAGAGGACGGGCTTGGTCTTGCTCGCCTTGACCGTCTCCGGCTTGGTCGCGCCCAGGGTTCCGCGCAGCAGCGTCACGAAGACGATCAGCAGACAGAACATGAAAAGGACCCCGAAGACGGGGTACCAATCGAAGAAGAAGCTTTTGACGTCGTTCGCCTGGAAGGCGAGGACTATGTTCATTGGGCCCCCGGTCGCAAGTCAGGCAGTGTCAGGGCAAAGGCGGCAGGCTCCAATCGCACATCCGTCCGCACGGGTCATTTTGCATCAAAGCGACCGCCGGCCGGCGGGATTCAGGCGCGGACGACTTGCGAGCCGCCGACTATCGCCTCGGTGCCGTCGTCGCCGAAGACGATCCAGGCCTTGTGGCCGCCGTCGTAGTCGGGCGCCCAGAGTTTCAGCGTCGCCGGCCGTTCCCAGACGGTGACCTGCTCCTCGCCGACCTCGTCGAGGCCGCGCCAGACGCGGACGAATGCGTTGCCCTCCAACTCCTCGCCGATCGTCGTCGGCTCGCGGTGGCCGGGGTGGACGCGGGTCTCGGGCGGCAGCTCCAGCAGCTGCATCACCGATGACTTGAGGTCGGCGAAGCCGCTGGCGCCCGGCGCCATCGTGCCGCCGACGGTGCCCTTGAAGAGGACGTCGGCGGTGAAGAGGTCGCTGCCGTTGACGAGGAAGGCGAGGTGGCCGGCGGCGTGGCCGGGGGTGAGGATCGCCTCGATGGCGAGGCCGCCGGTGGCGAGCCTGCCGCCGTCCTCGATCGTCTTGGCGACCTCTTCGCCAAGCTCGGCGGCGGCGTCGGGGTGTGCAACCAGCGGTGGGCCGCCAAGGCGCTCGCGCGCCTCGGCCAGGCCGGCGACGTGGTCACCGTGCGGATGCGTTACGAGGACGTGGGTGATTTCGATCCCGTCGCGCTGGGCCCGCTCCAACAGCGGCCCCAGCTCGTCGTTGCCGTCGATCAGCACGCCCTTGCCCCCCGGCTCGTCGGCGACGAGGTAGGCGTTCGAAAGCCAAATCGGGTTCTCGGTCCGCTCGAGGATCAAGGCGGCCCGAGTATGCCGGTTCGGGCGGGACGGCACCGGCCGTACTCAGACAACAGCGTCTGTACCGGGTACAGACCTGGTCTCCGGCGACTTTGTCAAGCGGCCGGTTGCGAGCTACCGTGTTCGGCGGTTGGAGAGCACGGAGGCGTCATCGCCGCTTCGGCGGCCCGCTTGATGAAGACGCCCATCCCACACTCGCTTACCGACTTCGTCCCAGTGCGCCCGGGCTGGGCGGGCCGCCGGACGAAGCGGGGGGACGGCACGGCGTCGAGCCGCGCGAATCCGCCGTGTCGTCCCCTCACCACCGCAGCGCCCGCCGGCGAGACGGTCGCGGGGCCCGCCCCTTGAGCGGGCGCCCGGCGGGGGCGCTTGCGGGAATCGTCATCTTCTTCCTCTTGGCCGCCGCGGCGGCGGGGGCGGCGCCGCGGCGCGACGTCGTGGTCGGCCGCCCGGATGCGGCCGCGGCGCGCATCTCGGCAAGCGCGTCGGCCGCCCGTTACCCCGTCGGCGACGGCAGCGGGGCCAGCGTCGCGGTCTCGGTCACCGCGGCCTGCCAGATCCTCTGCACGGCCCCCGAACCACAGGTGATCGCCGCTCTCCTCGGCACGTTCCTGCACGGTCCGGAGGTCGACCTGCTGACCGTCCAGCTCGACACCCCCGCGCAGATCGAATCCGACTGCGGCTACGGCGCTGAGGCCTGCTACTACACGAGCGAGGACAAGATCATCCTCAGCGGCAACGACGAACCGGCCGGCGATGGGGCGAGCCGCGAGTTCGTCCTCGCCCACGAGTACGGGCACCACCTCGCCCACCACCGCCTCAGCCCGGCGCCGTTCCCGGCGGCGATCGACTGGGGGACGCCGCGCTGGGCGAGCGTGGCAAACGTATGCCAGGGTGCCCGCGACGGCGTCCTCTACCCCGGCGACGAGGGCCTTCACTACTTCGAGGATCCCGGTGAGGCCTTCGCCGAGGCCTTCGCCCGCCTGCACTTTCCCGGCTCGGGCCCCCCCTGGCGCTACATGGCAGCCCTCAAACCGGGCCCCGCCGCTTTCGAGGCGATCCGCGCCGATGCGCTCGAGCCGTGGCTCGGGCGCTCGAGCTTCCTGTTCGCCGGGCTGGCCCCGCCGCCCGGAAGCGGGGCCGTTGTCCGCTCTTTCCGCACGCCGCTCGACGGCGCCGTCAGCCTGCGCCCGACCCGCTTCCACCACCGCTACCGACTCAGCCTGCTCAGCTCCGCCGGCCACGTCCTGCGCAGCACCCGCCGCGGCCTCAGCCTGCGCCACCGGCTCAACTTCACAGTCTGCGGCCAGTCCCGCCTCAACATCCGGATCCGCTCCTCCCGCCGCACCCGCGAGGCCTTCAGGCTGCAAGTGCAGCGACCCTGAGATAATGCCCCGCCCCGGGCGAAGTCCAGCCCACAAGGGGGCGTAGCTCAGCTGGTTAGAGCGCCGGCCTGTCACGCCGGAGGTCGCGGGTTCGAGTCCCGTCGCTCCCGTCTCGCTGGAACCCGCATAGTAGCGCGGGTTTCCGGCGGAACGGGAATACCGGCGACCGGGGCAGTTCATGCTTTGGGTACCACGTTTGGGTACCAAGTGCCTCGTAAAGTGCCGCCACACCACCCGACGCCACCGGGGCCGTTGGGCTCGTGGCTACACTTCTTTTGATGGCAGCTCACCCTTGGCCTGACATTCCTGACGAGCAGCGATGGTCGCTAGAGCTGATGGAGGAACGCTTGGAGCGAACCTCCCAGCCGCCGAGGGAGCTTTCCGCCCGCGCCGAGGAGCTTCGCGCTCAGGCGGCGCAGACTGACATCGAGGGCTACCGGGATGCGGCGCTCGCTTTGGCTGATCGCTATGAGCAGGCGGCAGCCGCTCGCCTCGCTTCGGCGTAGCTCTACGGCTCCAACATCGAACGCAGCCGGGCCGCGATTTCGCGCTGGCGGCTCAGCAGCGATTGAACCTCGGGCTCGATGTGCTCCAACTCCGCCTCGACCTCGCCGAGCGTTTGCTCCGCCCCCTCGGGGTGGAGCAGGCTCTGCTCTGCCCACTTGCCTGAAAGCTGACGAACCCTCGCCGTCAGACCCGGCAGCTTGCCGGTCACGATCTGCGCCGACTCCTCAAGCAGGCCGGCTTGCTCTGCGTTGCCCCGGTCGTTCGCGATCAGCTCACGGCGCATCTCGAAGATCGCCTCGTGAGCGATCATCGCTGCACTGAACAGGGCATCGAGTCTCTTGATTGCGGCAGGTCGCTCGGGCACCCGACCATCCTGCCCCACCGAGCGGCGGCGGCAATCTCGGCCTAACGGAAGATCCTGAAGCCCGAGCTTTCCACCACTAGGGCAGACCTACAGATTGCGGACTCGTCGCCCAATCTCGCGATCCCGCGGATAGCCGGCGGACTCCCAAAATCCCTCTGCATCCTCGTCGTCGAAGGCGACAAGTGCGGTCACGCGGCAGGCGCCGCACCGTCGCAGGTAGTCCTCGCCTGCGCGGGTCAACGCGAGCCCGATGCCTTCCCGTCGATGGCGGTCGCGAACGGCGAGCCGATACATGTTGCCTCGCCAGCCGTCCCACGCAGCGATCAGGGCGCCGACGACCTCCCCGTCCCGTTCGGCGACCAGGAGGGCGGCGGGCGAGTCGGCGACCAAGCGCTCAACGTCATCGAGGCGGTCGGACGTGCTCGCATGCTGACTCCGAGCCTGCGTCCACAAGTCCAACACGGCCGCCACATCGGCCTGTCGGCATCGACGTACGGTGATCTTCTCGCTAGCCAAGTCCGAAGCCTACATCGCCTTATGCGAGCGACTCAGGTTGCGGGGCCGACGTCCTAAGGTTGCGCTACGTGCCGCTTGGCTCTGCGGACACTCGTCCGTATCTGTCCTCCAAGCGGACGACATCATCAAGCTGCGGCGTTGAGACCTCGATGATCTCGGCATCCTCCACGGCTTCAAGCGTGTGGACGACCAACGGCGAGTTCCGCCATGAATCTCCCGGCCCAAGCTCCTTGGTGTTCATCGTATCGGGCGAGTTGCCTTGCGAGACGATTACCCGGCCCGACAGGACGTATGAGGTCTCGTCCTTTTCCTCGTGGTACTGAATGGAGAGGCGACAGCCAGCGCGGACTCGGAGGATCTTCCCCGCGTATCGGTCGGTATGCGCGAACCACAGCTCGCTCCCCCACGGCTTGGAAACCTCGCGCGGCAAACCCTCCTCCATACCGCTCAATCCTTTCAGCTATGCCGTCTACGGTCATCAGCCTGCGCGCGGAGGTAAATGACAGGCCGGTGTTCTTGACAGGATCGGCCCATGCACCCGATGGAGTCGGTTGAGCTGCGCGGCAATTTGGTCGCGATTGAGCCGCTGGGCGTCGAGCACGCTAGCGGCCTGCTCGCAGCTGCGGATACGGAGGAGGTCTTCGCCTGGCTTCCGTACGCTCGACCGGCAGACCTCGATCAAGCACGAGCCTGGATTGACGGTGCCCTCGCCGATCGACGCGCGGGTCGACGGTTTCCGTTCGCTGTCCTTGGCGCCGAGGACGGCTCGGTGATCGGGTCCACGTCCTATTGGGACTTCGACGCCCACAACGCCCACGTCGAGATCGGCTCAACCTGGCTCAATCGCGCCTCCTGGGGCACCGGCCGCAACGCCGAGGCAAAGCTCCTGCTGATGACGCACGCGTTTGAGACTCTTAGCCTGGAGCGGGTCGCCTTCCGCACCGACGCTCTCAACGAGCGTTCGCAACGAGCGATAGAGCGGCTCGGCGCGACCAGAGAGGGCGTGCATCGCCACGAGATGCGCCGACGGGACGGCAGCTGGCGCGACAGCGTTCACTACTCGCTCCTACGTGAGGAGTGGCCGGTGGCAAAAGCGGTGCTGGGCGAGCGGATCGCGGCAGTTGAGGCGAGATGACGGGTATGGAGCCGGGCTCGGCCCTCTACGTCTGCGACCTCGACGGGACCCTCTTGCGCTCCGACGCCACGCTCAGCGGTTTCGCGCGGGACGGCATTAACCGGCTGCTCGATGCCGGGGTTCACCTGACTCTCGCCAGCGCCCGCGGCACGGCGGGGATGCGCGCCCTGCTCGACGGCGTTCGCCTGCGACTGCCCGTCATCGAGCTGAACGGAGCGTTCATCTCAGACATGCGCAGCGGCCGGCACGTCGCCAGTAACGTCCTCTCGGCGCCGGACGCCTGCGCCGCGGTCGAGGTGATCCTCTCGACCGGGGTGGACCCGGTTCTCTCGACCTGGGACGGCAGCCGCGATCGGGTCCACTTCGGCGCCCGCGCCAACGACTCGATCAGCTGGTACGTGGAGGAGAAGAGGAGGCACCGCGACCCGCGGCTGGCGCCCTGCGACGATCTCCTCACGGTCGCCGGCGGCGAGGAGGTGGCGCAGATCACCACGTTCGCGCTGGACCAGGAAGCTGCTGCGCTGACCGACAGCCTCCGCCATGCAATCGGCCCCGCCGCGAGGGTCCACGCCGCTGGCAACGTGTACTGGCCGGGTTGGACCGAAATCACCGTCTCGCACAGCGCGGCGGAGAAGGGAGCTGCGATCCTGGCGCTGCTCGACGCCTGCGCCATCCCCGATGTCGAGGTGATCGCCTGCGGAGATCACTTGAACGACCTCGGCCTGTTCGCAGCCGCCGCGCATAGCATCGCCCCGGCTAACGCCCACCCCACCGTGCTGGAGAGCGCCGCGGAGATCGTCGCCTCAAACGACGAAGATGGCGTCGTGCGCCACCTGCTCGAACGCCACGGGGAGTGCTAAGTGGCGCCGACCATGCATCCATATTGGATCTGCGTGCGGGTGAGCACACGCGCTGTCTTGCCCGTAGTCGTCATCCCAACGCCCTCGTAGAGCCTGCGGGCGGGAGTGTTATCGCTGTAGGTCCAGACATTCGCCCGCTGGTAGCCCAGCGAGCGGGCTGCGCCGAGAACATGGCGGACGAGCGAGCTGCCGACCCCTGTACCCTGCGCGGCGGGTTGCACGAAGACCATCGAGATATGCAGAAGCGTCGGGTCGAGCCCGCCCTCGCCGTCATCGAAGCGGCCAGGCTCGGCGAGCGCCATGCCGAGGATCTCTGGCCTGAGCGCCACGAACGCCAGGGCATCTGAAGCCGAGAGTTTCTCGCGGATGCGGGCGGTGCGCTCCGCCCCGTGCGGAGCACCTCGGGCGGCGTTCGCCGCTCGCCACACGCTAACCGCAGCCTCAAGCTCATGGGGAAGCATGCGGCGGACGGTCACCCGCGGATGGTATTCCGGCTGCTCAGTAAGCCGTGGTCTTCGCCCGCGGCGCACGTTCATACCGCGCTCCTCATGCGACACCGGAGATGAGCCCCGGCAAGTCCTCCATTTTCGTGAAGACAGCGTCGGCGCCGTCGAGGCGTGCAGCGGGTGTCGCGGTGGCGAAGCCGAGAGCCGACATCCCGGCGGCCTTGGCCGCGGCGATGCCGAACGGGCTGTCCTCGACGACGATGCATCGCTCCGGCGGAGTCGACAATGCGCGAGGCCGCGTGCAGAAAGAGGTCCGGAGCGGGCTTGCCGCGCTTGACTTCATCGGCCGAGAAGATCCGCCCAGCGAACCGATCCCACAGCCCGGTCAGGCCGAGGGTGAGACGCATCTTCTCGTGGCTCCCGCTGGAGGCAACGCAGGCTGGCGACTCGATCCCTTCAAGAGCCTCGACGATCCCCGGCACGGGGGTCAGCTCGCGCCGAAAGCCATCCCGAACTGCCGCGTCGAGCTCCGCCTCCCATCTCTCGGGGAGCGGGCGCCCCAGGCGCTCGGTGAGAATGCGCAGCGTCGCCGGCATGCCCAGGCCGAGGAAATCACGGACACATTCCTCGTAGCTCATCTCCAGGCCGAGCGCTGAGATTCGCTCCGCCTGGATTCGCAATGAGATCCGGTCGCTGTCGACCAGCAACCCATCGCAGTCGAAGATCACCAGTTCAGCCACGGTTGCGAAGGGTCGCCCTGACGAAAGCACTCTTGGCCTCGGTGTAGGCATCGCGGTCGTCTCGGTGCCGCTCGGCAAGCTCACGCTTCAGCGCTGCGTATCGACTGGCGATCTGCGGGTCGGCTCGGAGCCGATCGCGGAAGGCCAGCTCGTCGTGGTATCGCTGCGATCCCGCTGGAACAAGGTGGAGGTGATGGGTGCGCCGAGCCGGATGTGGCTTGCAGAACCAGTGCATCTCCTCGGGCAGGTATGGCGCATAGAGGTAGCCGAGGTCGGCGAGCGGCCCAAAGCAAGCACGGGCTGTCTCAAGGTCATGCACACCGGCGAGAATGTCGATGATCGGCTTTGCTTCGAGGCTGGGGACCGCGGTGCTGCCGATGTGGTGAATGCCGCCGCAGACCCACTCGCTGATCGCCTCGTCCAGCGCCGCCCGCTCCTGCTCGAACCGAAACGGCCAGCTTGGGTCGGGCGTTGCCAGCTGGATGGGTTCGTCCGCGGTCACGGGGAAGAAGTGGCGAGCAACCGCTCTACAACCAAGACGTCGCGCCAGGCGCCATCGAGCTGCCCGTGGCGCAGATGCACGCCCACTGTCTTGAAGCCGCAACGCTCAACGAGGCGGACACTGGGCGAGGTTGTCGGTGAAAAGCTTGCCGATCATCTTGTGGAAGCCTCTCTGCTCGCCTGCGGCGGCGAGCGCTTCGGTGAGCGCCGTGCCAACCCCGCGTCCGCGCGCTGAAGCGGCGACGTAGACGTTGCACTCGCCGATGCCGGCATAACAGGGACGGGGGCTGTAGGAGGCGAGGGCCGCCCAGCCGATGGGGCCGCTGTCGCCGTCGCTGACCAGGAGAGGGAGCCGATTGTCCTCGATCCTCGTCTCGAAGTCTGCCGCGGATCGGGGCTTGGTCTCAAAGGTCGAGCTCCGTTCGGAGATCGCCGCGTTGTAGATTGCGCACACCGCATCAGCGTCCTGGACAACGGCGTGGCGAACAGCAGGTTCGTTCATGGTCGCGATTCTCGGCTGGGTGGGTGCTAATCCGTCGATCTTGATGTCGACGGCGGTATTTGCCCATCGTCCTGCGCGCCGCACGTCGCCGTCCTCATCGACCGCGGTCATCCTTGCCTCATGCACGATCGCTGTGGCTAGCTCGGGGTCGGCGGCAATCCGCCGCTCTGCCTCGCGTCGCAACGGCGAAGTCGGCCCGGAAGCACCTATGTCATGCGCGACCCAATACATCTCCCAGGCGTCCTCATCGCGCCAGCGCCACCACTCGCGCAGGATCTCGTCCGGCTCGCCGGATCGGGTGCCGTCGGCTCCGACGACGAGGGGCGCCCTCAGCACTCCCGCAGACGTGGTGACGCCCGCGACTCGGCCACCATCCGTCACCAGCCCGGTGACTGCGGTTTGGGGGCGGACCTCGGCGCCAGCGTCAGCGGCGGCGTTTATGAGGATCTCGTCGAGGGTGATCCGGCGCACGCTGAGACCTGGGGCGCCGGTTATTGCAACGACGTCAGCCGCGGGAACCGGGGTGTCATCGAACACCATCCGTAGGCGAAGAATCGGTGGCGCCAGCTTCAGGAGCGAATCAAGGACCCCGAGACGCTCCAGAACCTGGATGCCAGTGGGCTGGATTCCGTGCGTCGAAGGGGTGTCGCTCGGGAAGGGGTCCTTGTCCACCACGCAGACCCGAAGGCCGTCGCGGGCGAGCATGGTCGCGAGCAGTGCGCCTGCGCAGCGGGCGCCAACGACGATCACGTCGAAGGACTCGGTCATCGGCGTGAGGGGCCGGACTCGCGTTTGTGCAGCGTCTCGGCAGTCGTCCGATCAGCCGGGAAAAGCAGCTCGACCGCCAGCTCCGAGGTTGTCACCTCGAACGGCGTGTCGAAGCTCGCGAACATGCCGAAGAAGGAGAGCTCGCCGCCGTTGGGAGTGCGCACCCTGACCGGGCCAAGCATCTCGTTCGCCGCAGCCTCGGATACGGCATCCTCCTCGGGGTCGGGTACGGGGTAGCTGGCCACCTCGTTGATCAAGGAGGCGAGCTGCTCATCACCCGTCACCGCCAGCTGGCGCTCAAGCTGCTTGAGCCAATGGGCGTGCCAGTCACCAAGGTTGACGAAAAGCGGACCTAGACCACGGGGATGGAGGCCGATTCGCATTACGTTGATTGGAGGCTCAAGGAGCTTGGGGTCGATGTCGACGCCCTCCGCCAACGCGAACATGGCGGAGTTGGCCGCGACCATCAAGGGCGGTAGCTCCAGCCCTTGATGGTCGCGGCCTAGGGCGTCGCGTTGGTTATCGCTTTTCGTCCAAAGCGCTAGTTGCCGCCAATGGCCACCGGGGGTCCGAGGCTCATTAGGCCCGCCCAAGTTCGTCGGCGCGCCAGTTCTCCTTGCGCGGAATCCACTCGACGCGCGAGCTCTCGAACTGCGCCAACAGCCCCTCTGCCTGCGTCCGCAGAGGCCGCAACGCCGGACTCTTCGTTTTCCATTCGCGGTTGACTTGCTTCACCACGAGCGTCGAGTCGCCCTTGACCACCACATGCCGCTCGCCGTGCTTGCGCGCTAGACGCAGGCCGAGTATCAGCGCGTGCCACTCAGCGGTGTTGTGGGTTCCCTGGTCGAAACGCTTAACGTCCTGGATGACGGAGCCGTCGCTCAACTCGACAATGCAGGCAGCCGTTACCGGGCCGGGACTCTGCCCGCCGCCGTCGAAGTGGATGATCGCCAACTCCTTCATCTGGGGAGCATCTTCCCCCACGGCTCTAGCTTCCCCTCGTTCGCGGCCCACGACGACTCAGCGGCCTTCGTCCGGGCGGCACCTACCTACCAGTCCCCTGCTCGCAGCCGCGAGCCAGCGCTCCGCCCGAGTTCGAAACTCGCCAGTCGCCACCCCCTTCGTCGGCCACCTCGATCTTGCACCCATTCGACAGCGTGACGATGCCCTGATCCGAGGAATCGAGCTCGATCTGGTCAACCGTGGCGTTCAGATAACCAGTCTGGTAGACGGTGGGTTCTCCACCGGCCAGGACGTTGCGACAGAAGTTCACATCCCCCTTGGGCGTGAACTCGCAGTAGGCCGGATCGTTTGTGGCGTAAGCCTCAGCCCATTGCTCGGCAGTCCGGGTGATGGCGCTCTTGTCGCTTTCTTCGCCAGGGGAGGTCGTCGCTCCTTGAGCGGTCGTTCCTCCCTCGTCACCACCACAGCCAGCAGTCACTATGGCGAGGACGAGCGCTGCGCGGATTGGGAGCCATCGCATCGAGGGGGCAGCCTACCGTGCTCATCGCAATAGGCCGTTGAGCCGGACCAGATTCCACTGAGACTTTTTTAGTTGGTTCCAATCTTCTAGATGGATTGCTCAGTTAGACCTCCTGGGCAACGTATAGGTCCTCGACCCAGGGCTCCCGCTTTCGCGTGAAAGCAAAAGTGCTGGGGCTACGCTGCCAGCAGTCCTTTGTGATCGTGGCCCTCGCGCGCCTGGAAGATCCGCGTCAACTTCGCCGCGTCATCCGGTCGTGGCTTCGAGTGCAGGTAGCGCTCGGTCGTGCTCAGTTTCGAGTGACCCATCATGTCCTTGACGGACACGAGATCGAACTGCTGAATCGCCAGGCTGCCGAAGGTATGGCGTAGATCGTGGAATCGGCGCACTCGGACCCCTGCCTCCTTCTGAGCCCGGATGAAGCGGCTACGAACGGCGCTGCGGTCGAGGGTCCGCCATCCGGGCGGCAGAAGACGTGATCGGACTCGCTCGTGAAGATCCCGCGTCGAAGAAGCGCCCGCAGCTCCGCCTTCGCCTGCTCGGCGAGTGGCACCGGCCGAGACCTGCGCGACTTCGTGCTGGCCTCCTGTCCCGCAGACATCGCCCGCGAACGATCACGACGCCCGCCTCGAGGTCGACGTCTGACCAACGCAGCGCCAGCAGCTCGCCCAGCCGAAGACCAGTGCAGGCGGCGAAGATGAACAGGGAGGCGTCCTGGTCGTTCATTCGCTGCCACTCCGCATCGGTCGCGGGCGCGTAGTTGTGCTTGGGTCGGCGGCGGTGCAGGCTGGATCGCGCGGCAGCGGCGATTGCCAAGACCTCGTGCGGCTCGAAAGTCTCGATGGGTCCGGCACCGTCTTCCGGGCGCTTGGTCGTTCCCGCGGCAGGATTCTCGGGCAGCCCGAAGGCATCCCCGCGCATCGCGTACTCGAAGATCGAGTGGACGACCTGGCGGTGGATGTTGACGGTGCGAGCGCTCACGTCCTCGCGGTCCAGGGCTGAGAGGAACCGCCGCACGTCTGCCGTGGAGATGCCGGCGAGCTTGCGTCCGCCGAACTCGCGCATGATCCGCGCGCCTCGCTGGCGCTTCTTGCCCCGGCGGGGCTGTGCGAGGAGATACCGATAGGCGGCCAGGGTGGAGGGCTTGATCCGCTTCTCGTGCTGGAGATATTCGAGCCAGGCATCAACGGCCTCATCGAAGGTCGCGTCCCGGTTCTCGGGGGCGCGTCGCAGCTCGGCCTCGTGCTCGGCGATTGCCTTCGCCATCGCGGCGTAGGCCCGCCGCTCGTCGAGGCAGCCGTCGCGGACCCGGCCGCGGCGGCGACGCCAGCTGCCGTTCTTCGAGTCCCGTTCGAGCCACGCCCGACCGAGCCGCCGCTTCCGCTGGGCTCGGGTCGAGTCCCGCCACTTCGCCTCGTAGAACGGGCGGCCCTTGTAGTCCCTGACGACCAAAGCGCCCGTATCCTTCAGATCCGCTGCCATGCTGATGACCTCCTGGGTTCCCGAATGCAGTCTCGGGGAGTCTTGTCCAAGCCACCGCCCGCCTGCATCGGATCGAGCGGTTTGGGTACCAATTTGGGTACCAACCCAGCTCGATCAAGACCGTTGGAGAATCCGCTTCCCTAAGCCAAATCAGGCACAAATGGCCCGAACTGAGGCCGCTTTATGAGCCTGTCACGCCGGAGGTCGCGGGTTCGAGTCCCGTCGCTCCCGCTCGTGAAAGCCGCACCCCAGTGCGGGAAAGCGGGTTCGCACGATCTGATTGATCTGGGCTCTCCTGGGTACCAAACTGGGGTGCCCAATCCTTTGTGCCAAACAGAATCCGCGATGCAGGCTCCTTGGCGAGGCAGGCACCACCCAGGTAAACATAAGATTTCTCAAGTATCTGGTCTGTGCTTGACCGATGAACGCCTCTGCGATTAGGGTTCCCCCGGCTGGGGCCGCCATGTGGGCTTGCACGGCACCCCGCCGCGCCCATGCCGGAGACGACAAACGGAACCGACCCAGCCGCTGCCTGGAGCCCCGCTCGTCTGATCCCAACCGCCGGGATTAAGGGTCAGGCTGAGCAAGAGGCGCGGGCGACGTCGGCCTTCCTCGCTGTCCTTACCGCTGTCCCCCCATTCGCACAGAAGGTCCTCGGGGTAATGGACGCGCCCGGGGGCCGAGTTAGCACCTACTCCGAGGTCCGCCTGAAAGCACAGGATGGGAGCGTCCACATCCCCGACGGTGCGATCGTCGTCGAGCGGGGCAGGCGCCGATGGTCTTGCGTCGTTGAGGTCAAGACTGCCGGCGCCGCGCTTGAAGCCGAGCAGGTTCACCGCTACCTCGACATGGCTCGCCGGCACGGCTTCGACGGAGTGCTGACGATCTCCAACCAGATTGTCGCCGACGCCGACGCCCTTCCCTACAAGGTCAATGGCGTAAAGGTCGGCAAGCTCACCGTCCGTCACGTCTCCTGGTGGCAGATCCTCACCGAGGCGGTAGTCCAGCACCGCTTCCGCGGTGTCGATGATCCCGACCAGGCTTGGATCCTCAATGAGCTGATTCGCTATCTGACCGACGAGCGCTCTGGTGCCAGCGGGTTCGAGGGGATGGGGTCCGACTGGGTGCGGCTCCGCGACGCTGCACGCAACGGGACGCTTCGGGCTAACGATCCCGAGGTTGGGGTGATCGCTGCGCGCTGGGAGCAGCTGGTCGAATACCTCTGCCTTACCCTGAGCCAGGAACTCGGCGTCGCCGTACGCCGGGTCCGTCCGCGCGGCAAGTCACCCCGACAGCGCCTCGACGAAGCGGTCGCACTGTTGGCGTCCGAAAGTGTTCTCCACAGCAGCTTTCGGGTGCCGAAAGCAGTCGGGCCGATCGAGCTCGAGGTAGACCTCGGGGCGCGGCGGGTCACCGCCAGCGTCGAGATCGAAGCGCCTGCGGACAGGAAGCGCCCAACTGCCCGCATCAACTGGCTTCTGCGGCAGCTGAAAGACGCCCCCGAGGACCTGCGCATCGACGTTCGATTTCCCCGCCGGCGCGAAGGGCGCTCCGAGCTCCTGAAGGACTGTCGCGAGGCCCCGCAGGCGCTGCTGTTGCCCGAGGATCCCAAGTGCGAGCCGCAGTCCTTCTCGCTGGCGCGGGTTAGCAAGATGGGTGCAAAGAACGGTCGCGGCGAGGGTTCCTTCGTGGCCGAGACCTGCAAGCAGGCCACCGTTTTCTATCGCGACCTGGTTCAGGATCTGCGCCCACCGCAACCGAAAGCTCCCCAGCTGGCCGACGAGGCTCCCAAGGCTGAGGAGCCAAGTATTGCGGTGGAGCCGCCCGCAGAAAGCGAGAGCAGCGCGCGCCGGGAGCAGGACTCGAGCTTTCGCAGCATCGCTGAGCTCTTCGGCAAAGCGCCCCCTTAAGAAGCTGCCTCAAACCCATAGGCTCGAGGAATGCGCTTCAGCCTGCCGGCATGGCGTGTTGGCAGACGACTGCGCGCTCCGCTCACACGGCTACACTTCTCTCGGGCTGATGAGCTTCGGGCGCAGGCGGCGCAGACTGACATCGAGGGGTACCGCGACGCAGCTCTCGCCTTGGCCGATCGCTACGAGCAGGCAGCGGCAGCCCGACTCGCTTCGGCGTAGCTCTACGAGTCCAACATCGAGCGCAGCTGCGCGGCGATCTCTCGCTGCCGGTTGAGTAGGGAGTCGATATTGGGCTCGATGCGCGCCAGCTCGGATTCCAGTTCAGCGAGCGTTTCTTCCGCTGTCTTGCTGTCGAGCAGGCTCTGCTCTCGCCACTTGGCAGAGAGCTGGCGAGCGGTGGCCGATTGTCACTGCGCCGAGCAGGGAGTTGAGTCGTTTGATCGCACGCGGGCGCTCTGGCATCGTGCCATCCTGCCGCAGCGGGCGGCGTATCAGCGCAGACAGCTAGCTACAACTCGAAAGATCGTCGCAGCTTCGCGACCCGGCCAAGCCGCTACCACTTCGCCGGGAGAGCGTCAAAGGCATCGGCGATTCCCTGCGCCCGCGTTGATAGGCGGCACGTGCCTCCGGGTTGTCTGGGACGACTACGAGCGTGCCGTCCGGATGCTCGTCGACCACGATGTACTGGCCCTCGTGGCTGCCACTCAGCGTCACGCGGATCGGCTGTCTCACCCGATTCATGATCGCAGACACAAATTGTGGCGGGAAGCCACCCCGCTCTGCAGTCGCGGGTTCGAGTTGTTCCGTCGCTCCCGTTTCGGCGCGCGATTTTTACGCGACCTTCACCTGTTGCTAAGGCGCGGCGGGAACACTGGTTGTCGCGAACCCAACAGCGGAGAAAACCCTCAGCGGCGAGGAGGCATCATGACGCAGATACTCGTAGTGGCCGACCTCCAGGACGACACCGACAGAGCTGTCGTCTACCGGGAGCGGGTCAACCTCAGCGATCTCGATTCGGATCATTTCTCGGGTCAGCTCGTCGAGCGGGTTGGCTGGGCGATGCTCGACGCTGAGCAGCTCGAGCACGCTCAGGACGACTCCTCAGCCGGCGGCTAACGCTGCGGAGGACGCCCGCACCAGCCGTCTGACCGCCCCGCCGACGGAGCCTCGCTTTAGGATCGGCGGGTGGAGCTGGGGGGAGACACCAAGGCTGTGCTGCTTGCCGCGGCGCTGATGTTCCTGTTGGCGCTGCTGCTGGGGGTTTGGAAGTGGCGGCAGATGGCGGCGGCGGCGGATGGGCTTGCGCATCCTTATGTGGACACGGCGCATCGGGCGGCGCTGCTCTACAGCTTCGCCCTGCTGCTGGTGGCGACGTTCGTCGAGTTGAGCGGGTGGGGGGCCGCGGTCAACCTGGTGGCTGCGGGGGCGATGGCCTTCTACTTCTTCGCCGCCGTGGGCGGCTACATGGTGCATGGCTGGCGGCGGGACACGGACAACCAGTTCCGTGACCCGGTGGCCGGGACGCACGCGTTCATGGTCAGCCTGATCGCCGCCGAGATCGGCGGCTGGCTGGTGCTGATCGCCGGCTTCCTCGACGGGCAGGTCTTTTAGGCCTGCCGCTCGCGCTCGGAGCGCGCCAGCAGCTCGGCTTGGCGTGCCAGCTCGGAGATCTCGACGCCGAGCGCCTCGGCCAGCGCACCGAGGATCTTCCAAGTCGGGTTGCGCCGGCCGCGCTCGATGCCCGAAAGGTAAGTGGCGTGGATGCCGGCGTCTCCGGCGAGCGCCTCGATGGTCAGCTTCCGCTCGGTGCGAAGGCCGCGGATCGCACCACCGAGATGGGCTGGAGTGGAAGCCGGCACGCGGGCCAGCCTCGCGTCGTCTCCGCCCGCTGACCATAGACTATAGTCTTGTGTTGACGAGGAGGTGTGATTGATCGCGGTGTCCAGAGCGATGTCCGGCTCGACGGCTCGCCAGTGAGCCATGCCGGGGTAGCCGGAGAATGACAAACACCACGGTATTTTGAATGGAGCTGGCCCCGGAACTGGCCAGAGCTGTGCGCGGTGCCTACGAGGCGTTCAACCTTGGCGAGATCGAGTCCCCGCTCTCGCTAATGCACGACGACGTCGACTGGGCGAACACGATCGAGGGCGGCCGCGAGCAGGGTCGTGCCGCCGTTCGCGCTTACTGGACGCGGGTGCGCGGGCTGCTCGTGCCCCGGGTCGAGCCGCTGCGCCTGCAGACGGCTGGCCCGGATGTGACGGTCGTCTTCGGCCGCCAACGGTTCAGCGACCGCACCAGCGGCGAGCCACTGGCGCACGAGTACTTCCAGCACGTCTTCACCTGGCGCGGAGAGCTTGTCGCGCGGATGGATGCTGTCGAGCCGAAGCTCGCCGAGCGCCTCCGGCTCGATCAAGCAGCGCCGGCGATGTAGACGGCCTTGGTGTGGGTCGCTTCGTCGAGCGGCTGCGTCGGGATGCCGTCGAGGCCGTGGCCGTAGACCGCCAGGCAGCGCAGGCCCGCCCCCTCGAGCGTCCGCAGAACCTCGGCTTCGGGGAAATGGCGCTGACGGTGGACGTGCGCCTCGACGTCTGCCGCCCCGCCCGCCGCCTCGACTTCAAACCCAGCCTCGCTGATCGAACCGGGCTCGACCTCGGGCGAACCACGCCCGCGCCAGACCAGGGTGCGGCCGCCGCGCTCGACCCGCATCGTTTCGGCAAAGAAGGTGCGGTACGCGTGCAGCGTGTTGACGTCGAACATCAACAGCCCGCCGAGAGCCAGGTTGGCCCGCATTCCGCCCAGCGCCTCTCCTAATTCATCGCTGCTGAGCAGGTAGTTGATCGCATCGTCTAGCGCCCAGACGAGATCGAATTCGCCGAACGCTGGCAGCTCCCGCATGTCCGCGACCGACAGCTCCACCGCATCGCCGACTTTGGCTCGCGCCAGCTCGAGCATCGCCGGCGAGATGTCGCACGCCGTCACCTCCCAGCCCCACTCGAGCATCGGCAGGAAGCTCTTCCCCGTGCCGCAGCCGACGTCGAGCAGGCGGCGCCCGCTCAACCCGTGGCGACGGAGCTCCGGGAGGAGATCCCCCAGCCACGTCTCAGTGTCGTAGCCGGCGGTGAAGTCGTCGTAGACGGGCGCGAACGCCTCGTAGGCCGACTCAGCCCCTCGGCCCCTCGACTGGGCTGCTGCCTCCCCCTCCACGGCCCGAGAGACCGTTTGATCAATCTATACAGTTCCATCGATCTAAATAATCTGATAAGTTGCCGCGCGTCATGGAGCTTCGCCAAGTTGACCAGCGAACCACCAGGGGAGAGAGTGGTGAGGGCGGCTGGGAATGGGACGAAGTTCGCAGGTTCTGTGTCCGCTTTGCCTACCGCTACGCGAAGAGCCCCGGCGAAGCCGAGGACATCGCCCAGGACGCGCTGCTGCGCGCCTGGCGCCGCCGCTCGACGCTGCGCGAGGCCGGCAGTCGCAAGCAGTGGCTGGCGACGATCGTCCGCAACGAGGCCTTCCGCGAGCACGCTCGCAACCGGCCCGACCCGGTCGACACGCTGGAGAGCGAACACGGAGCCGATGACGAGCGCGTCCTGGCCACGGTCGAACGTGCCGATCTCCATGCGGCGCTCGGTCGCCTCGACGAGCGCGACAGGGAGCTGGTCCAGCTCCGCTACGACGAGGATCTAACCCAGACGGCGATAGCTCGCCGGCTCGGCATTCCGGAGGGCACGGTCAAGGTGCGCCTCCATCGCGTGCGCGCCAAGCTGCGCCGCGAAATCGACTTCGTCTAGACGGGCAAAGGGGGAAGGACCAGGATGGGCGAGCGGCCTCAGCCGGCCGCCGCCCTGCGCATTTCTTCGGTCGCCGCTCCGGGCCCGATGTAGGGGACGAGCAACGCGAAGAGCAGCTCGGGCAGAAGCTCCGGCAGCCGCTCGGCTCGCCCGGTCAGCAGCTCGTCGAAGATCAGGCCGGAGACCGCGCCCGCCGCCATCAGGGCGATGTTGTCGGGCAGCTCGGGATCGGCAGCGACCTGCCTGCCACTCTCGAGGAAGCCGGTGAACTTGCTGATCGCGTCCCAGTGGCGCTGGCGGGCATCGGCGCCGGCGGCCGAGACCTCGACGATCGCCGTCCGCGCCAGCGCCGGGTCGAGCGCAAACAGGTCGACGATCTTCGTCAGGCCGATCCGCACCCGCTCGACCCAGTCCTGCTCACCGTCGCAGCTCGCGACAACTTCGTCGACGACCTTCTCGACGACCATGTCGTAGGCGGCGAGGAAGCAGTCGTGCTTGTCGTCGAAGTATTTGTAGAAGGTAGTCCGGGAGGTGTCGGCCTCCTCGATCACGTCGGCCACCGAAGTCGCCTTGTAGCCCTTGTGCCCGACCACGCGGACCATCGCTTCCAGAATCGCTTGACGCCGCGTTTCGGTGTTCGACATCGGCCCTACCGCTAGAGGAGAACTATCCGGTATATGGATCATAGCGGCATCGTGTACGTAGACGTTTATCGAGTTGGTTCGCCCACCTCCCTGGCAGCCGCGTCCGGGCCGATATATGGGACCAGCGTCGCAAAAAGGGCGTCTGAAAGCAAACCAGGGAGGCCGTCCACGTTCCCTTCCAAGACCGCGTCCGATATGAGCCCGGTAACGCCGCCAATCGCCATTCGTGAGGTGTTCGGCGGCAGGCTGCGGCCGTCCGGCGCGAAGTCCCGCCCCTCGTCGAAGAGCGGCGTCAGCCGCTGCACGGCCGAGCGGTAGCGCCGCTGCGCCGCCGGGCCGGCGGCGCCGACGTCGATCAGCGCTAGGCGCGCCAGCATCGGCTCTTCGGCCAGCAGCTCCAGCAGTGCCGTGAGCCCGGCACGCGCCCGGTCGGGCCAGCGCTCCTCCGCCTCATATGCAGCGAGCACCCGCTGGACCAGCACGTCGACCGTGTTGTCGTAGGTAGCGAGAAAGCACGCCTCCTTGTCCTCGAATAGCTCGTAGAAGGTGGTGCGAGAGACGCCGGCCTCGCGCGTCAGGTCGCTGATCGTGGCCGCCGTATAGCCCTTCTCCGTGACCACTCGCGCCATCGCCTCGAGCAGGCGGTCGCGCTGTGAGCGAGCCACCACCTCCGGCGGCAGCCGGTGACGCCCGCGCGGGGGGCGCCACGGCTCTTTCCCCCCCGCCGGCGACACCCGGCTCAGCCCCCGGGCGCGCTGAGAAGCTTCTCCGCCTGCCGGGACTGGCGCAGCGCCTCTTGCTGCCCCAGGTAGGGGACGGTGGTGATGTAGACGACGTCTGGTAGCAGCTCGCGCACGCGTTCGGCGTTGCCGGCGAGGATCTGGCCGACGATCAGCGCCTCGGCGCCGGCGAGAGCGGCGCGGCCGGCGCTGGAGGGGATCGCCTCCTCCTCGACCGGGTCGTCACGGCCGCGGTCGAGCAGCGACTGCAACACCCGCTTGCCGGATGCGTAGAGCTCGAAGGCGCGCTCGCCCGAGGCGGGGGCCTCGACCAGCGCCATGCGGGCGAACTGGGGCCGGCTGGCGAGCAGGTCGAGGAAGGCGGCGGCGGCGTCGCGGACCATCGTCGCCCAGGGCTTGTCGGGGGAGTAAACGGCGATGATCCGTCCCATCGCGTCGGCGAGGGAGACCTCCATCGCCGCGTGGAAGCAGTCCTCCTTGTCTTTGAACAGCTCGTAGAAGGTCGCCCGCGAGACGCCGGCCGGCTCGCAGATGTCGGCGATCGTCGTCGCGTTGTAGCCTTTGCTCGCGCAGCTCTCGGCCATCGCGACGAGGATCCGCTCGCGCTGGGAGTGGGCGATCAGCGGCTCGGCCAGCGCCTCCCGCCCGGCCGGCAGCTGCTCTTTCTCGATCAGGCCGCCGAGGTCGTTAGGGGCGGGGGAGTTGCCTTCGGGGGGTGCGATGGGGGACATTCCTGCTCCTCGTACGGGGCGAAGGAGTTAGGTAAACGCGATTGTACACCCCCCGCGGCACTTCGTGGACGGCTTAGTACCGAATTAACAAATCCGCCGCGTGCCGGCGCTTTCCTGTGCTTTTGCCGTGGTCGAGCGCTTGCCCATCCGCTTTAGCGCTCGACCGATATCGCTCGCCAGCATGTCGGCCATGTCGCGGCTGAAGTTCTCCTTCACAACCATCCGCAGGACCGAGACCGACTCGGCGTTCGGCGGCAGCGGGTAGGCGGGGACGATCCAGCCACGCTCGCGCAGCCGCTCGGAGAGCTCGAAGACGTCGACGCCGCCGTCCTTCTCGGTCGCGCGGACGACGACGACCGGCAGGTAGCGGGCGTCGTTCAGCAGCTCGAAGCGCCCGGTCGCGGTCAGCGCCTTCTCCAGCTCGCCGGCGTTGGCCATCAGGTTGGCGGCGATGCGCTCGTAGCCTTCGTGCCCGAGCCGCAGGAAGTTGTAGTACTGCAGCAGCACGGCGTTGCTGGCGCGGCTGAAGTTGAGGCTGTAGTTCGGCATCTCGCCGCCGAGGTAGGTGATCTTGAAGACCAGCTCGTCGGGGATCGCGTCCATGTCGCGGAAGACGACCGTTCCCATCCCGGGGTAGACAAGGCCGAACTTGTGGTTGGAGACGTTGATCGAGCGCACCTGCTCGAGCCGGAAGTCCCACTTCACGTCGGGATAGGCGAAGGGGGCGATGAAGCCGCCGCTGGCGGCGTCGACGTGGATCGGGATGTCCCAGCCCTTCTCCTGCTTGACCCGTCGCAGCAGCTCGTCGATGCCCTCGATCTCGTCGATCTGGCCGGTGAAGGTGGTGCCGAGGATGGCGCCGACGGCGATCGTGTTCTCGTCCAGCAGCGGCTCGACCTCGTCGGGCCCGATCGTGTGGCGGTCGGTCGTCAGCGGGATCACCCGCTGCTCGACGTCGAAGTATTTGGTGAACTTCTCCCAGCAGGTGTGGACGTCGGCGCCGAAGACGACGTTCGGGCGGGCGCTGTCGTCGCCGCGCCGCTCGCGCCAGCTCCACTTGTGGGCGAGCAGGCCGAGCATGATCGCCTCCGAGGAGCCGATCGTCGCCGTTCCGCAGGGCTGCCCGACCGAGGGCGAATTGAAGAGCCCGCCGATCATGCTCACCACCCGCTGGTGGATCTTCTCGGTCTGCGGGTACTCGTCCTGGTCGACGAAGTTCCGGTTGAGCGACTCGGTGGCCAGAACCTGCGCCTCGGGCTCCATCCAGGTGGTGACGAAGGAGGCGAGGTTGAGCGCCGGGTTGCCGTCGAGGTCGAGCTCGTCGTGGATCAACTGGAAGGCGGCCCGGGCGGGCATCGAGCTGCTCGGGATCGCCTGCTCTGGGATCTCGTCGGTGAAGTAGCGGCTGCTGTAGGTGGTGTTGGTCAGCCGGCCTTCGTCGCTGCGGATTTTGCGCATCGGGATGACTGTACACGCGGGCGGGGGCGCCGGCGGAAACTTCGGACCGCTGTACAAGGGCCGTGGCAGGGTGCGGGGCGACCATCTCTACATGGAGAAAACGCTTGATAGCGGCCACCTTCCCGCAGAGAAGCCGCTGCGCCAGATCGTCGCCTTCGGCGGCGGCGGGTTCTCGATGGAGTCCGGCAACCCGCTGCTTGACGACTACGTGCTGGGGCTGTGCGGGTCAACGCGCCCGAAGGTCTGCTTCCTGCCCTCGGCCAGCGGTGACGCCGACCACTACATCGTGCGCTTCTATCGCGCCTTCGCCGCGGACCGCTGTGAGGCCAGCCATATCTCACTCTTCCGCCGCGAGCAGGGGCCGGCCGACCTGCGCGAGCACCTGCTCGAGCAGGACCTGATCTACGTCGGCGGCGGCAGCGTTGTCAGCATGCTCGGCGTCTGGCGGGCGCACGGGCTCGACCTGATCCTGCGCGAAGCCTGGGAGCGCGGCGTCGTCCTCTGCGGCCTCTCCGCCGGCTCGCTCTGCTGGTTCGCTGAGGCGGTCAGCGGCTTCCACGGGGCGCCGCAGCGGGTCGAAGGGCTGGGCCTGCTGCCGTTCAGCAACTGCGTCCATTACGAGCGCGACGGCAAGCGGCGCAGCGCCTACCAGGACTTCCTGCGCGCGGGGATGCGCGGCGGCTACGCGGCCGAGGACGGCGCCGCGCTGCATTTCACCGAAACCGAGCTGAGCCGGGTCGTCGCCTCGCGGCCGCAGGCGCGTGGCTACCGGCTCGACGCGGTCGGCGAGCGGGTGGTCGAGATGCGGATCGCCACCGCCTACCTCGGCGACGAGGGCGCGGTGCCGCTTGCGCCCCTTCCCGAGGCGATGTCGACCGCGCCGTGATTAGCCGCATACTCGCCCTCGGCGGCCACGACTTCACCTCGCGCCCGGCGGACCGGGCGATCTGCGAGCTGATGCTGCGGCTGGCGACTGCGCGCGCCGGCCGCCGGCCGCGGATCTGCATCCTGCCGACCGCCAGCGGCGACACCTCGGAGATGATCGGCCGCTTTTACTCCGCCTTCGGCGAGCGCCCCTGCGACCCCTCCGATCTCTCGCTCTTCCGCCTCGGCCGGCGACCGATGGCGCTGCGCGAGCACCTGCTCGAGCAAGACCTGATCTACGTCGGCGGCGGCAGCCTGCTCAACCTGCTGGCCGTCTGGGAAGCACACGAACTGAGCGCGATCCTCAGCCTTGCCTGGCGCAACGGCGTCGTCCTCGCCGGCCAGAGTGCCGGTGCGATGTGCTGGTTCGAGGCCGGCATCACCACGTCATCCGGCAGGGCCGAACCCGGCGCCGGCCTCGGCCTCCTGCACGGCAGCCTCTGCGTCCACTACAACAACGAACCCGACCGCCGCGCGGCCTACCTGGAGGCGGTCGCCAACGGTATGCCCGACGGCTACGGCCTCGACGACCACGCCGGCCTCCTTTGGGAAGGCAACGGCACCCCCTCGGCAATCACCGCCCAACGCGGCGCCCGCGCCTACCGCGTCGCCAAGGGCGAAGAGGGCGTAACCGAGTCCCCCTTGCCGGCGCGCTTCCTCCCCGCCCCCGCTCCGGCAGCCCTACGCGAGGACATAGCCGAGTTCCGGAGGATCAGCGCGATGCGCAAACGAGCGGGTTGGCTGGGATAGGCGAGGGATACCCCGCCTATCCCCCCGCCCCAGCAGCAGGAGGAGCAGTGGGGTCTGAACCCTCCTCACCCGGGTTCTCCCGCGCGATGTAGTCCTCGGCCAGCAACAAGTTGTCCTTGGACCGCTCGACCACGTTCAGCAGGTCGCCCATCAGCGCCACCTCCTCGACCTGCTCCTTGACGAACCACTGCATGAACTGCTCGGCCCGGTAGTCCTTGACCTCGCGCGCCAGCTCGAACAGCGCGTAGATCTCCTCGCCGACCCGCTTCTCCTGTTCGAGCGCCATCTTCACCGGCGCGACGCCGTCGTCGTAGCTCGTCTGCTGCGACTTGATGTCGGGGATGTGGACCTCGGCGCCGACGTCGAGCAGGTACTGGACCATCATCATCGCGTGCTCACGCTCCTCCAGCGCCTGCCGGTAGAAGAAGTGGGCGAGGCGCGGAAGCGTCTCGGCGTCGTAGTACACGGCGGCGCCCACGTACTGCTGCGAAGCGGCGAACTCGTTGGCGATCTGCTCGTTGAGCGCATCGGGAAAATTCTTCTCGGCCATGTCACTCCTTCGTCGGCGGGGCGGTCCAGGGAACGTAGCCGAAAGCTCCGTTTCGGCTGGCCGAAGCAGGCGTCAGGGTCGCCTAAACGCTTTCGGTCCAGCGGAAGCCGGTGGAGGACAACTGCGGCTCCAGCGGGCTGACCGGCAGGCCCTCTGGCGGATCGGCGTCGTTGTAGCCGCGGGGCGCGGTGTCGTTGGGCGTGTCGGGGTGGAAGAGCGAGGCGAGGACCTGGATCTGCCCGCGGCCGACGCCCAGCTCCCACTGGCCGCCGCCGTAGGCGCCGATGCTGTGCTCGGCGCAGTAGTCGTAGGTCTCGCAGAGGTCGCGCAGGCCGCCGATCCGCGAGGGCTTGACGTTGACCATCTTCGGCTCCCAGGGCAGCGCCTCGATGTCGGCGATCGAGTGGATCGGCGCGTCCCAGGTGAGGCGGTCGCGCACCGGCTCAAGCAGCGGCCGGGTCTCCTCGTTGACGTCGGGGTCCTCCAGCCAGGCGTCGGGGAAGGCATCGATCAGCTTGGCGTAGAGGACCGGATCGGTCTCGACGTCGACCACGGTGCCTTTGTAGAAGCCCTTGAGGTCGAGCGAGTCGACGGCGCCGGTCTCGACCAGGGCGGCGATCAGTTCGTCGTCCCAGTCGTTGACCGGGTCGAGCTTGAAGCGCAGGGTGGGGTAGGGGTCGAGCTTGCGGAGCAGGGTGTCGATCGAGGAGGGCTGCTCTTCGCCCGGCGAGAGCCGCATCGAGCAGACGAAGGTGACGGGGCGCGGCTCGCGTTCGAGCGCCCCGCCGATGCTCACACCCGATTGGCGCAGCGCCAGGTCGAGCGCCGCCGACTCGAAGGCCCAGCGGCGGTAGCGGCGCGAGACCCCGCGCTGCGGCTCGGCCGGGAAGGTGTCGACCTCGGCCATGAAGTCGCAGAACTCGCCCAGGGTCGCGTAGCCGGTGAGGTCGAGCGTCGGGCCGGCGTCCTGGAGGGCGACGTGGTCGAGGGCGTCGTAGGTGACGTCCTCGCCGAGCCCGTCCTCGCCGCCGCCCCGGAGGTGGATGACGGTGCTGAGGCGTTCGAAGCCGGGTATCTGGTACTCGAGGCCCTGTAACTCGTAGCCGCTGACCTCCAGGGGGAGGTTGGCGAGGAGGTCGAAGCTGGCCACGGGGGCACCCTAGCGTGGTGCCAGACTCGGGCTTATGAAGCACACCGCGCACGGGTACTGGCTGGAGGAGGCTGGGAGTGTCGAGCCGTTGCCGCAGCTGAGTGGCGAGCGGAGCGCGGATGTCGTCGTGATCGGTGGCGGCTACACCGGGATGTGGGCGGCCTGGGAGGTCAAGGCGCTGGAGCCGAACGCGCGGGTCGTGTTGCTCGAGGGCGAGGTCTGCGGGCACGGGCCGAGCGGGCGGAACGGAGGGTTCTGCAACGTGATGTGGTTTTCGCTGCCGAACATGCGGCGGCACTGGGGGGACGCGGCGGCGCTGGCGGTCGCGCGGGCGGCGCGCCAAGCCGTGGCCGACATCGGGGCGTTTTGCCGCGAGCAGGAGGTCGATGCGTGGTTTCGCCAGGCGGGCTACCTCCAGGTCTCGACCGCGCCGGCTCACGATGGGGCTTGGGACGAGGCGGTGGCGTCATGTCTGGAGCTGGGCGAGGCGGGTGCCGGGCGGGAGGACGGCACGCCCGGTGAGGCGGGGGCGCCGCACGAAAGAGACGCCGTCTGGCCGCTGACCGCGGGCGAGGTCGCCGAGCGCTGCGCCTCACCTGCCTTTCGCGGTGGCGCCTTCTATCCGGACGCGGCGACCGTGCAGCCGGCGCGGTTGGCGCTGGGCTTGCGGCGGCGTCTGCACAACGCGGGCGTCGAGATCTACGAGCACTCGCCCGTGCGACGCCTCTCCGACAATCGAAGCATTGTGGGGCCTATAGACCCCCAAAAGCTTCAACATCCCGGGCCGGGCGGGGTAGTCGCGTACACGGATGGCGGCACGGTTCGCGCGGGCGCCGCGGTCGTCGCGATCGGCGCCGCTGCCAAGGCGCGGCGGGCGCCGCTACGCGATGCGCTCACCGTCACGTCCTCGCACATCGTCCTCACCGAGCCGGTGCCGGACATCCTCGAGGAGATCGGCTGGACGGGAGGCGAGTGCATAACCGACAGCCGGGCGTTGATCGACTACTTCCGCACTACGCCGGACGGCCGCATCGCCTTCGGCTGGGGGGGTGGTGAGATCGCGATGGGGGCCCGCCTGCGCGGTCGCGCCGAGTTCGATCGTCGCGTGGTGAACGCGGCGGCCGAACGGCTGCGGGCCTACTTCCCGGCGCTGGCCGGGAAGCGCATCACTCACGCCTGGGGCGGCCCGGTGGACGTCTCACCCGCCCACATCCCGATCGTCGTCCCCCTGTGCGGCAGCCGCACCTTCGCCGCCGCCGGCTTCACCGGCAACGGCGTTGCCCCCTCCCGAATGGTCGCCCGCACCCTCGTCTCCCTAGCCCTGGACCGCCGCGACGAGCACTCCCGCCTCGCCTTCGTCGACCCTTCGCCCCAGCGAGTTCCCCCAGAGCCGCTCCACTGGCTGGGCGGAGAAGCCATCCGTCGCGCCCTGGTGGCAAAGGAGGAGGCAGAGCTGGCGAACGAGGAACCAGGCCCAATCAGCTCCCTGCTCTCGCGAATTCCAGAGCTGGTGGGCTTCCACATCGGCCGTTGACGAGCCCGGGCTCGTCTACCGTGGAGCGGGAACCACCAGCACCGGCCACTCGCTCTGATGCAGCAGCTTGTAGGGCGTCGACCCGAGAATCGCGCCCTTCAGCGGCGCCTCCCCGTAGCTCCCGACGACGATCATTCGCGCCTCGCACGCCGCGGCGACGTCGGTCAGCGCCTCGGCCCCACGCTTCGGAACCATCTCGACCTCGACGGCGACGCCGCCCTCCTCGGCCAGCTTCTTCCCCTCGGCCATCACCTTCTCGCCGAACTCCTCGATCGCCTCCTCGTGTTCGGCGATCTCGCCGCCCCAGATTCCCGGTGGGGCGTAGCCGAAGACGAGCACGATCTCGTCGCCCAGCCCCTTCGCCAGTCCGACCGCATGCTCTAGCGCAGCCTTACTGCAATCCGACCCGTCGTAGCCGACGACTATCTGGCCCATCCTGGCCTCCTCACTCCGCTCCGCCGGCAACCGTCGGTGGCGGCTGGGGCGCTTCGCCCTCCAAGAACCCGTCCGGAGCAACCTCCGGTCGCCGCCGGAAGAAGCCCGGCAACGCCCGCCACTGGATCGCCATCAGGAAGAGGCCGAGGAGGAAGAAGAAGCCGGCGATCACCAGCGGCGGGCCGAGGCCCAGCCACGAGTCGCCGGATTCCGAGTTGGCCGGGTTGGAGAGTTCGATCCCGTTCTTGATCAGCAGGTAGAAGAGGATCGCGCCGCCGAGCGCCGGCCCGAAGCCGACGAAGAAGAAGTTTTTGACGCTGCGGAAGATCTCGCGCCGGTAGTAGATCGCGCAGGCGAAGCCGGTGAGGCCGATGTAGAAGGAGATCATCAGGCCGAGCGCGGCCAGGGAGTCGAAGAGGATGTCTTCGCTGACCAGGGTCAACCCGACGTACCAGACGATCGAGGCCGCCCCCATTGCCAGCGTCGATACGTGCGGGGTGAGGAAGCGAGGATGGACCTTGCCGAGGCTCTTCGGCATCGCCCGCGAGCGCGCCATCGAGAGCGTCGTCCGCGCGGTCGGCAGGATCGTAGTCTGGGTCGATGCAGCCGCCGAGGTCAGCACGGCGATGATCAGGATCTTGTCCAGGGGCGAGCCGAAGACTTCGGTGCCGAGCGCGCTCAGCACGTCTTCCTGGTTCTCGACCAGCGAGTCGACGCCGGCATATGCCTGCGCCGCGACGGCGACGATCAGGTAGATGCCGAGCAGGATCAGGGTGGCGACCACCGTCGCCCGGCCGGGCGCCTCGTCGGGGTTCTCAGTCTCCTCGTTGACCGTCGCCGTCGTGTCCCAGCCCCAGTAGATGAAGACCGCGAGCAGCATCCCGGCCGAGACCTCGCTGAGGCTGAGGTTGAACGGGTTGAGCCAGGAGAAGCTCGGGTCGATCGAGCTGGCGGGCGCGTCGCCCGCATAGACCTTGACCAGGGCGACGACGGCAAACGCTGCCAGGGTGATGATCTCCGCCCCGAGCAACCCGACCTGGGTGCGCGCAGAAAGCTCGATCCCGATCAGCACGATCGCCGTCATCAGAGCGATCCAGAAGACGCCGACGGCGGTCACCGCCGCCGTCGAAGCCGCCGCCGAATCCCAGCCGACGAGGAGGAACGTGTAGAGGCCGGCGATCTGGGCCAGGTTCGCCATCACGATCACGTCGGCGACGACGATCGTCCAGCCGGCGATCCAGCCGAGCTGCGGCCCCATGGCCTTGGTCACCCAGGAGAAGCTGGTGCCGCAGTCGGGGTCGGCCTTGTTCATGTAGTAGTAGCCGGCGGCGACGAGGAACATCGGGATGAAGCTGATCAACAGGACCGCTGGCGACTCGAGCGCGACGGCGGCGGCGATGAAGCCGAGGGTCGCGGCCAGGCTGTAGCCGGGGGCGGTCGAGGCGACGCCGATGACGACGCTCGAGACGAAGCCGATCGCGTTCTTCTTCAGGCCCTTGTCGCCGCCGCTGGGAACCGGAGTCGTGGTCGCGCTCGTCGACGGCGGGGGCGTCGGAACCGCTGCGCTCTCCATCGGACTCCTTTCTCTCCTCGCTGCGAATAGCAGTGGATGCTCTGCACGGTACGCCTAAAAGGCAAAGGATCACAAGTGGCAGATGCGCCAATCTGGCGTGCCTGAGTTGTCCATTTTGGCGAAGGCGCGCGCTTTGACTTGACCCAACGACCACTTGCTATCGGGGTCCACCCGAGCTAGCTTTGTCCATAACGTCGTAGCAAGAGAGGAGAAGTCGCATGGCGATTGCGTCGCAGACCACCGGAGCCGTGGGGGGCGAGCTCCAGGAGCAGGCGATGCGCCACCTCTGGATGCACTTCTCCCGCATGGGCGGCTACGGCCCCGACCACGAGATCCCGGTCATCGCTCGCGGTGAGGGCTGTTACGTCTACGACGACCACGGCAACCGTTACCTCGATGGCCTCTCGGCGCTTTTCTGCGTCAACGCCGGTCACGGCCGCACGGAGTTGGGCGAGGCGGCGGCGCGCCAGGTCGAAGAGCTCGACTTCTACCCGCTCTGGAGCTACGCCCATCCGCGGGCGATCGAGCTGGCGGCGCGGATCGCCGCGCTCGCGCCCGGCGACCTCAACCGCGTCTTCTTCACCTCGGGCGGCTCGGAGGCGGTCGAGTCGGCGCTGAAGTTGGCCCGCAACTACCACCGGATGCGCGGCAACGGCCAGAAGCACAAGACGATCGCCCGCGAGATCGCCTACCACGGCACCTCGCTTGGCGCCCTCTCGGCGACTGGCATCACCGAGTTGCGCTCGCAATTCGAGCCGCTCGCCCCGGGTGGCTGCCACGTCCCCAACACCAACCTCTACCGTTGGCCGGAGGACCGGGAGCCGCTCTGGGCGGCGGACGCGATCGAGGAGCGAATCGTCTTCGAGGGGCCGGAGACGGTCGCCGCGGTGATCCTCGAGCCGGTTCAGAACGCCGGTGGCTGCTTCGTCCCGCCCAAGGGCTACTTCCAGCGGGTGCGCGAGATCTGCGACCGCTACGACGTGCTGATGATCTCCGACGAGGTTATTTGCGCCTGGGGGCGGCTCGGCCACTGGTTCGGCAACGAACGCTTCGGCTATGTCCCTGACATCGTCACCCTGGCAAAGGCGCTCACCTCGGCCTACGCGCCGATGGGGGCGGTGGTCGCCTCCGACCGGGTCGCCGAGCCATTCATGGAGGGCAAGGAGTCCTTCGCCCACGGCTTCACCTTCGCCGGCCACCCGGTCGTCGCGGCGATCGCGATGGCCAACCTCGACGTCTTCGAGCGCGAGGACCTCTGCGGCCATGTGCTCGCCAAGGAGGGCGAGTTCCGGGCGATGCTCGAGACCCTGCACGACCTGCCGATCGTCGGCGACGTGCGCGGCGCCGGCTTCTTCCAGGCGATCGAGCTGGTCAAGGACAAGGAGACAAAGGAGAGCTTCGACGAGGAGGAGTCGGAGGAGCTCCTGCGCGGCTACCTTTCCGGCGAGCTCTTCCGCCGCGGCCTGATCTGCCGCGCCGATGACCGCGGCGACCCGGTGATCCAGCTGGCGCCGCCGCTGATCGCCGACACGGAGCAGTTCGAGGAGATCCACGACGTGTTACGGGGCGTCCTCAGCGACGCCTGGGAGCGGATCCACTAGGCGGCCGCTGCATGCTCACCGTCCAGAGCCTCCTCGCCGACCTCGGCCTCGACCTTGCCGCCGGGGCGGACGGCGCGGAGGCGCCGGTACGCTGGATCCACATCTCCGAGTTGCAGGACCCGACGCCGTGGCTCTCCGGCGGCGAGCTGATGCTGACCACCGGCATCCCGCTCGACAGCGCCGCCAAACAGCGCTCCTACATCCGCCTGCTGGCCGAGCACAACCTCGCCGGGCTCGGCTTCGGCACCGGCTTCGACCACAAGAAACTGCCGAAAGCGCTGGTCGAGGAGGCGCGCAAACGCGAATTCCCGCTCTTCGAGGTCCCCTATTCCGTGCCGTTCATCGCGATCACCGAGAAGGCTTTCGCCCGCCTCGTCAACGAGCAGTACGAGGTGCTTCAGCGGGGGATCGCCGTGCAGCGGCGGCTTGAGCGGCTGGTGTTGGAAGAGCGCGGCTTGGAGGAGATCGTGGCGACGATCGCCTCCGCGGTCGGCGGCACGGTGGCGATCCTCAACGGCCGCGGCGAGCGGCTCGCCGGGCGCGGCTTCCGCCGCGAGCTTTCGGCTGAGGCGGTCAACGCGATCCGCGACGAAGCGCTCGCCCACACCGCCGACGGCCACCCATTTGTTCCCACCCACCCCTCGGTCGCCGGCCGCGCCCTCGCGCACCCGGTGATCTCGCCCGGCGGCGGGCCGCCGCAGGCCTGGGTGGTGATGGTCCGCGACTCGGGTGGGCTCGGCGACTTCGAGCGGCTGATCCTGCAGCAGGCGGTCGCGGTGGTGGCGCTGGAGCTGATGCGCCGCCGCGTCGCCCGCGAGACCGAGCGCCGCCTCGCCGGCGACGTCCTCGCCGGCGCGCTCGGCGGCCGCCTCGATCCCTCCGAGTTGCGCCGCCGGCTCGAGCCCTTCGGCATCGGCGACGAGGCAGCCGTCCTCGTCTTCGACCTCGACGACCCCTCCGCCGCCGAGGCGGCGCTGGAGCGGGCGCTCGCCGCCGACGCCTGCCCGGCAGTCGTCGCCCCGCACGCCAGCGGCGGCCGCGAGCTGCTCTGCGCCGTCGTCGACGCCGCCGACCGCGACCCGGTCGACCTCGCCGCCGAAGCGCGGCGGGCGCTGGTCAAAGAGCGCGGCGCCGTGCGCGCCGCCGCCAGCCGGCCGGCGCCGCCGGAGGAGCTGCGCCACTCCTTCCATGAGGCGCGCTGCGCGCTGGAGGCGACCGCCTTCGCCAACGGCTCCGAGCCAGAGGTCGCCTCCTGGCGCGACCTCGGCGCCTTCACCTTGCTCCTTTCGATCCAGGACGACGACGCGCTGAAGCTCTACTGCGACAGCGTCCTCGGGCCGATCGAGGCCGGTGACGAGGAGTACGGCGGCGAGCTGCTGCGCTCACTCGAGGCCTTCATCGAGCAGAACGGCCAGTGGGAGCGGGCCGCGCGCGAGGTCTACTGTCACCGCCACACGCTGCGCTACCGGATGCGCAAGGTCGAGGAGCTAACTGGCCGCGACCTCTCACGCGCCCACGACCGGATCGAGTTCTGGCTGGCGCTGCGGGCGCGGGAGCTGGTGGGGACGTGAACAGGCGGGGGAGGGGCGCGGTGCGCTCGTGATAGTGGGCGTCCCGAGCGAGATCAAGCCCGATGAGTACCGCGTTGCGGTAACCCCCGCCGGAGTGCGGGAAATGGTCGAGCACGGCCACGTGGTCCTGGTCGAGGCGGGAGCCGGCGAGGGCAGCGCGATCGCCGACGCCGAGTTCGAGTCGCAGGGGGCGCGCATCGTCCCCGACGCCGCCACTGTCTTCGCCGAGGCCGGCATGGTGCTCAAGGTCAAGGAGCCCCAGCCCGGCGAGGTCGAGATGCTGCGGGCGGGCCAGCTCCTCTTCACCTACCTGCACCTAGCGCCGGACCCGGAGCTGACCCGTGGGCTCTGCGGCTCGGGCGCGACCTGCGTCGCCTACGAGACGGTCGAGGACTCGCGCGGGCGGCTGCCGCTGCTGGCACCGATGAGCGAGATCGCCGGCAAGATCGCCACCCAGGCCGGCGCCTTCATGCTGGAGAAGCCGCTCGGGGGACGCGGCATCCTGCTCGGCGGCGTGCCCGGCGTCGCCGCCGCCAACGTGATGGTGATCGGCGGCGGCGTGGTCGGCATGAATGCCACCTTCGTCGCGATCGGCATGGGCGCCGACGTCTTTGTCTACGACAAATCGGTCGACCGCCTGCGCGAGCTCGACGTCGCCTTCTCCGGCGCCTGCTCGACCGTCTTCTCGACGACGCTTGCGATCGAGGAGATGCTCCCCCGGGCCGACCTGGTGATCGGCGCCGTGCTCGTCCATGGCGCCCGCGCTCCTTATGTCGTGCGGCGCGAGCAGCTGGGGCTGATGAAGGCGGGGGCGGTGCTGGTCGACGTCGCGATCGACCAGGGCGGTTGCTTTGAGACCTCGCACCCGACCACCCATCACGACCCGACCTTCGAAGTCGACGGGATCGCCCACTACTGCGTCGCCAACATGCCCGGCGCGGTGCCGATCACCTCGACCCACGCGCTGACCAATGCGACCCTCCCCTACGCGATCGCGCTGGCCGACCAGGGTCTCGGGGAGGCGATTCGGCGCGACCCAGGGCTGCGGCTCGGGGTCAACATCGCCGGCGGCGAGGTCACGCACCCGGCCGTGGCCGAAGCGATGGGGGCGACCTGCGTGCCGGCCGAGGAAGCGCTCGGCTTGCGCGGGGCGGAACGTGCAAAGGACAAAGCGGAGGTGACCTGATGGCGGCGGCTACCAAGACGAAGCTGAGGAACTTCATCGGGGGCAAGGCGGTCGATCCGGCCGAGGGGGGGATGGAGGACGTGGTGAACCCGGCCACCGGCAAGGCGATCGCCGCGGCGCCGCTCTCGACCAAGGCCGACGTCGATGCTGCGGTAGCCGCGGCTAAGGGTGCCTTCGAGGGCTGGGCGGCGACGCCGCCGGGGGAACGGGCACGGGCGCTCTTGCGGATCGCCGACCTGATTGAGGAGCGCGGCGAGGAGATCGCCGACCTCGAGGCGGCCGACGCCGGCAAGCCGCGCGGCGCCGTGCTCGAGGACGAGATCCCAGTGATGGCCGACAACCTGCGCTTCTTCGCCGGCGCCGCCCGCTGCCTGGAGGGCCGCGCCGCCGGCGAGTACATGGAGGGTCACACCTCGTTCATCCGCCGCGAGCCGATCGGCGTGGTCGGCCAGATCACCCCCTGGAACTACCCGCTGATGATGGCGATATGGAAGATCGGCCCGGCGCTCGCCGCCGGCAACACGGTCGTCCTCAAGCCGGCCGAGACGACGCCGCTGACGACGCTGACCTTCGCCGAATGGTGCGGCGAGCTGCTGCCGCCGGGGGTGCTCAACGTGATCGGCGGCCACGGCGAGCCGACCGGGGTCGAGCTGGTCAACCACCCCGACGTCGAGATGGTCTCGCTGACCGGCTCGCCGGCGACCGGCAAGGGGATTGCCAAGGCGGCAGCCGACACGCTGAAGCGCGTCCACCTGGAGCTGGGTGGCAAGGCGCCGGTGATCGTCTTCGACGATGTCGAGATGGAGACGGCGATGGAGACGATCGCCGGCACCGGCTACTACAACGCCGGCCAGGACTGCACCGCGGCGACCCGCGTGCTCGCCGCCAAGGGCGTCTACGACGACGTCGTCAACGGGCTTGTCGGCGAAGCGCAGGGCTTGGTCCTGGGCGACACCCTCTCGAAGGAGACCACGCTCGGGCCACTCAACTCCCAGCGCCAGCGCGAGCGGGTCGAGGGCTTCCTCGAGCGCCGCCCGGACCGGGCCGAGGTCGTCACCGGCGGCTCCCCGCCCGACCTGCCCGGCTTCTTCCTCGAGCCGGCGGTCGTCGCCGGCCTCGAGCAGGACGACGAGATGATCCAGAAGGAGATCTTCGGCCCGGTGATCACCGTGCAGCCCTTCTCCGATGAGCAGAAGGCGATCGAGTGGGCCAACGGCACCCGCTACGGCCTCGCCTCCTCGGTCTGGACCCGCGACATAGGCCGCGCCATGCGCGTCGCCAACGCCCTCCAGTTCGGCTGCGTCTGGATCAACGACCACATCCCGCTCGTCTCCGAGATGCCCCACGGGGGCTACAAGGAATCCGGCTACGGCAAGGACCTATCGATCTACGCCCTCGAGGACTACACCGAGATCAAGCACGTGATGATCAGCCTGGACTGAGCACCCACCGAGGTTCCGAGTGCCCAAGTGTCACGGAAATTTTACACTCCCGCGCGTCACATGTAACATATTGTCTGAGACAATGGGAGCATGGAGACAATGAGAGAGAGCTGGACCGACGACCGCCTGGACTACCTGAACCAGCGGGTCGACGACGGCTTCAAGCGCGTCGACGAAAAGTTCGACCGCATCGACGAACGTTTCGAGGAAATGGGCCGGCGCGCCGACGCGACGGACCAGCGCATCGGGCGCCTCGAGGCGGAATTCTCGCGGCTCAACGAGAACTTCGCCGAACTGAACCGGGTGATCATCAAATCCGCCTACGGCATCATCGGAACCATGTTCCTCGGCTTCATGACCGTCCTCGCGACGACCCTGTAGTTAACACGCTCAAGGGCGCAGTTCCGTGAAGCCGGCGGCGGCGAAGTCGCCGTCGAAGGCGAGCGCCTCCTGGATGCCCTTCGCGCGCATGTAGGCGAAGCTGGTGGCGTCGACGAACGAGTATTCGCGCTCGTCGTGCTGGCGGAGCCAGCGGAGCGCGTCGTCTTCGAGCTCCTCGCCTACGAAATCAACTCCGACGTTGCTGGCTCTGACGCGTAAAGCGTCGAGGAGCTCGACGGCCTTTCCGTGCCACTGCTTGCGCCGGAACCAGGTCCAGCTCTCGCCGCGGACATGGTTGCTCGTGATCATCCGTCGTCCACTGACCTGCCGCGTGAGAAGCACCGCCTCGCGGTGGTGTGGATCGCGATCGTCAAAGCCCGCAATCAGGAATGAGGTATCGACGAAGATCAAGGGTAGTCCCGATCCACCAGCCCATAGACGACCTCGTCGATCGTCCGGTTGTCGTCGGGATCGCTCGACACCGTGCCGAACATCTTGAACAGCGGATCGTCCTCTATCGATGGCAATGGCCGTATCTCCTCCCGCACGCAACGTCTGATCACCTCCGCCTTCGACAGCCCCTCTTCGTCGGCGCGGCGTTCGACGGCCGCGTCCAGCTCGGGTTCGATCGATATCTGCAGTCGCTTCATGCGGGCCATTTTACATCACCTCTAGCAATGTAATGTAACAATTCACGAACAGAACCGTCAACTCTTTGCGCCGGAGAAGAGCCGATACGCTGATGCCCAGATGAGGGGGGGATTGGCGGTTGGCTTGGTGTGCTTGGCGGCGCTGCTCGCGCTCGGCGCGGGCGGCTCGGCGGAGGAAGCGGAACCGCGCTGCCATGAGCGGCGCCCGACGATCGTCGGCGGAGAAGGGCCGGACGTGTTGCGCGGCACGCCGGGGCGCGACGTGATCTGGGGGGGCGACGGAGACGACACGATCACCGGCAGCCTCGGCAACGACCTGATTTGCGGCGGACCCGGCGACGACCAGATTCACGGCGGACGAGGCAACGACCTGGTCGACGGCGGCGCCGGCAGCGACTCGGTCGTCGGCGACCTCGGCGACGACAAGGCGACGGGCGGCACGGGCAACGCCGACGAGGTCGGCGGCAGCCTCGGCATCGACACGCTCAGCGGCGGCCCCGGCGAATTCGACCTCGTCCACGGCGACTACGGCTACGACCGCATGGACGGTGGGCCCGGCGGCGGCGACATCGCCTCCTTCGCCACCGCCGTCGCCGGCGGCCGCGGCAGCGGCGTCTGGGTCTCGCTCAAGAGCCACCGCGCTCGGGGCGACGGCCACGACCGTCTCTTCCGGCTGGAGAGCATCGAAGGCTCGGCCTTCCGCGACACGCTGATCGGCACCAAGCAGGCGAACGCACTCGACGGGGGGCCTGGCGACGACGTGCTGCGCGGCGCCGGCGGCGCCGACGCGCTCGATGGCGGCCAGGGCAACGACGCCTGTTTCGGCCCCGGCGGCCTGTCCTGTGGCCGCGAAGCCCCGGTCAAAGCGTCCGCCTACATCGAATTCGACGGCACCCGCGGCGGCGGAGGCGGCCTCGAGATCGTCGGGGGCGGCGGCCGTGACGATTTCACCGTCGCTTACGACGAAGCCGCCGGGGCCTTCGGCGTCACCGCCACCAAGGGCCTGGCGATCGGCGCCGGTTGCACTCGTCCCGGTGGCCTCGCCACCCAGATCGTCTGCTCGACCCACGGCGGCCCGGCGCGCTGGATCATGGCCGACCTCGGGCCGGCCGGCGACAGTATGCGGGTCGAAGGCTCGCTCGCCGAGGTCGGCAACGTCCGCCTCGCCGGCGGCCTCGGCAACGACACGATCCACGCCGGCCCCGAGGACGACCTGGTCGAGGCCGGGCCCGGCAGCGACCGTCTCTACGGCGGCGACGGCGCCGACGGCCTGATCGGCGGTCTGCCAGGCCCGACCTACCTCTACGGGGAAGGGGACGGCGACCTGCTCGCAGCGGGCGGCGGCTGTGCCGGCGGGGCGATCGTCGGCGGACCCGGCCGCGACGACGCCTCCTTCGCCGAGACCCAGGCCCACCCCGGCACGCTCTACGTATCGCTCGCCGCCCACGCCGCCTGGATCGACGTCGTCAAGGGCTGCGACCACGTCCGTCTCTCGCCCACCGACGAGGACATCGAGGGCTCCTTCGACTATGACGTGCTGATCGGCGATGGCGGCCCAAACGCGATGCTCGGCCAGCCCGGCAAGGACTTCTTCTACGGCCACGGCGGCGATGACGTGATCGACGCCCGCGACGGCGTCCGCGATTACGTCATCCAGTGCGGCCGCGACGGCCACCCCGCCGGCCGCGCCCTAACCGACTCCTTCGACCCGCCGACGACCGACTGCGCGATCCGCGTCCACGGCACCCCCGTAGCTGGCCTCAATAACGAGGGCTGATCCCACAAGGCTATGGTTCGCCCATGAGCGCGAATCCCGACGCAGACGAGGCGGCTGCGATAGCCGCGGCGCTCCAACGGTTCATTGCCGAGACGACCGCGCCGGTCGCCGGGAGCGGGGTGGCGATCGGGCCGTGGCAGCGGGCCGCGCTGAGCGAGGGAGTCAGCGCAAAGGCGACCGTCCAGCAACATCTAGAAGGAGGACGAAAATGGCTGTCGTGAAGATCATCGAGCTGGTCGGCAGCTCGAAGACGTCGACCGACGACGCGGCGAAACAGGCGCTCGCCCAGGCGCAAGGCACGCTGCGCAACATCCGCGCCGTCGACATCGTCTCGACCGGGATCCGTGGTGAGAACCTTGACGAGTACCGCGCCCACGTGCGCGTCGCCTTCCTCGTTGAGGGAACGGAACTCGACTGATGGCGGCCGAGGCCCGGGAGAACGAGGCCACGGCGGGAGAGGCGCACGAGGTCTCGCGCGAGGAAGCGCAGAAGCTGGTCGCCGACGGCGCGCAGATGGTCGACGTGCGCGCCGAGCACGAGTGGGACGCAGGCCGCATCGCCGGCGCCCAGCACCTGCCACTCGACAAGCTGGTCGAGCGCAGCGGCGAGATCAACAAGGACCGCCCGGTCGTCCTCTACTGCCGTGGCGGCAACCGCTCGACGATGGCGACCGAGGCGCTCGCCGCCGCCGGCTACGACGCCGCCAAGCTCAGCGAGGGGATTGTCGGCTGGGAGGAGGCCGGCCTGCCGCTCGAGCCCGACGGCGGCTACGTCGCCGAGTCCGGCGAGGCCGCGGCGATCCTGCAGGCGCGGAAACGCTCTTCGTAGCGCTGAAGTCCCTGCTCAGAGATAAATACCCTAATCCCGGTCCGGTTTTGCTATTTTTCCGGGTGTGGAGGTCGTCGTAGATCAGGAGAAGCAGCAGCGCGGCAAGGGGCGCGCCGGCACGCTGGAGAACCCGGAGACCTACGAGAACGTCCCCGGGCACGTCATTCCGATCATCGAGCGCGAGTTCGACGACTTCGACAACGAAGCGGAGGAGTTCCTCGCCGGCAACCTGGCCGAAGACCAGTTCATCGGCTTCCGCCTGAAACAGGGCGTCTACGGACAGCGCCAGCCCGACGTGCAGATGGTCCGCGTGAAGCTCCCCTTCGGCGGCGTAACGCCGGAGCAGATGGACGCCTTCGCCAGCGTCGTTGAGAAGTGGGCGCCCCTGAACAAGGGCCACATCACGACCCGGCAGAACATCCAGATCCACCACGTGCCGCTGCGCGACATGGAGTCGCTGCTGCGCGAGATCGCCGAGGTCGACCTCTCCTCGCGCGAGGGCTGCGGCAACACGGTCCGCAACGTCACCGGCGACCCCTGGGCCGGCGTCGCCCCCGACGAGGTCTTCGACCCGACCCCCTACGCCGGCGCCTACGTCCGCTACTTCGTCCGCCACCCGACGACGCAGCTGATGCCGCGCAAGATCAAGACCGCCTTCACCGGCTCCGACGAGGACCGGGCGATCACCGGCATCCACGACATCGCCTTCCTCAGCCGCGAGCGCGACGGGATCAAGGGCTTCGAGGTGCGGGTCGGCGGCGGCACCTCGATCATGGCCCGGGTCGCGCCGACGCTCTACGAGTTCGTCGAGGCCGACAACGGCGACTACCTCAAGGTCGCCGAGGCGGCGCTGCGGATCTTCGACCGCCAGGAGTGGCTGCGCGTCAACCGCGCCCGCGCCCGGATCAAGGTGCTGATCGACAAAATCGGCATCGACGCTTTCCGCGAGCAGGTCGAGGAGGAGCTGCAGGGCGATTGGGTCGCCGAGCGGGAGTTCGACGCGGAGCTGGTCGAGCGGCTGCGCTTCGACGACGACGAGGAGGCGAACGCCCCCGACGCGCCCGCTGCGCCGGCCTCGCCCAACGGCGAGCGGCGCGAGTTCGAGCGCTTCGTCGAAGCCAACGTGCAGGCGCAGCGCCAGGAGGGCTTCTCGGCGGTCGAGGTGAAGATCGACCGCGGCGACCTGACGCCGGAGCAGTTCCGCGGCCTGGCGACGATCATGCGCGAGTACACCGGCGGCTACGCCCGCAGTACCGTGCAGCAGAACCTGGTCCTGCGCTGGGTCCGCGACGAGGCCCTCTTCGACGTCTGGGAGCGGCTGTGCGCGCTCGACCTCGGCGAGGCCGGCGCCCGCGAGGTCACCGACGTCGTCAGCTGCCCCGGCACCGACAGCTGCAAACTCGGCATCACCAGCTCGATGGGCCTCAACCGGGCGATCAAGCAGCGGGTCGAGGAGATGGAGATCTCCGACGAGCTGACCCGCCAGATTCACATCAAGATGAGCGGCTGCCCGAACGGCTGCAGCCAGCACCACATCGCCAACATCGGCTTCTACGGCGCCTCGCTGAAAGTCGGCGGCCGCCAGATGCCCGCTTACATCCCGCACATCGGCGGCAACTACGAGGGCGGCGAGGTGATCTTCGGCACGCGGCTGAAGTCACGGCTGCCCGCCAAGCGGGTGCCGGAGGCGGTCGAGCGCTGGATCAAGCTCTACGAGGCCGAGCGCAGCGAGGGCGAGGAGTTCAACGCCTTCGCCGAGCGGGCCGGCGCCGAGCGCTTCGAAGCCGAGGTCAAAGAGCTGACGCTGCCGGCCGAGTTCAGCCTCGAGACGATGCAGCAGTTCATCGACTGGAACCGCCAGAGCCCCTACAAAGTGGAGCGGGGCGAGGGCGAGTGCGCGATATGAACCCAGTCGCCGTCACCCCGGAGATCGACGCCGAGGCGGTCGCCGCCGACCTCGAGGGCCGCAGCGCCAGCGAGGCGATCGAGTGGATGTTCGAGACCTTCGGCGAGCGCCACTACATCGCATGCTCGTTCCAAAAAACCAGCTCGGTGACGGCTCACCTGGCGAGCCAGGTCAACCCCGAGGCCCGCTTCTTCTATCTCGACACCGATGTCCTCTTCCCGGAGACCTACGAGACCCGGGACAAGCTCGCCGAGCACCTCGGGGTCGAGTTCGACCGCTTCCACAACCTGACCCTCGAGGAGCAGGCGGCCAAGCACGGCGACGAGCTCTGGAACCGCGATCCCGACGCCTGCTGCGGCCTGCGCAAGGTCGAGCCGATGCGCCGCGCGCTCTCTTCCGTAGACTGCTGGCTCGCTGGCGTCCGCCGCGAGGATTCAACCAGTCGCGCCAACACCCCCAAGTTCACCTGGGACAAGCGGTTCGACCTCTGGAAGCTGAACCCGATCGCGGACTGGACCGAGCGCGACGTCTGGAACTACATCCGTGAGCACCATCTCCCGTACAACCCGTTGCACGACCACGGCTACCCGTCGATCGGCTGCACCCACTGCACCAAGCCCGTCGGGCCGGGTGGCTCGCCGCGCGACGGCCGCTGGGTCGGTCTGGCAAAGACCGAGTGCGGGATCAACTAGCGGCGCCCCGGCACCCCTTCGATAGACCCCTCCCCCGAACGATTGGTGAGACTTACCGCATGAGCGACACGATGACCGAGCTTTCTCTGACCCTTTCCGAGCGCCACACCGCCGACTTCGAGATGATCGGCAACGGCGGTTTCGCGCCGCTGACCGGTTTCCAGGGCTCCGCCGACTGGGAGCGCGTCTGTTCCGAGATGCGCACCGCCGACGGCGAGTACTGGCCGATCCCGATCACTCTGGCGACCGACCTCGAGTGCGAGGTCGGCGACACCGTCGAGTTGTCGAGCGACGAAGGCAAGCCGCTCGGCCGGATCAAGGTCGAGGAGATCTGGGAGCGCGACGTCAAGCGCGAGGCCGAGCAGGTCTACGGCACCACCGACGGGGAGCACCCCGGCGTCGCTGCGATCTACGCGGAGGGCAACCGGATGATCGCCGGCCCGATCGAGGTCGACGCCCTGCCCGATCACGACGAGGCCTTCATGCGCCGCTACAAGACCCCCGCCGAGCACAAGGCCGACTTCGAGGCGCGCGGCTGGAAGAAGATCGTCGCCTTCCAGACCCGCAACCCGATCCACCGCGCCCACGAGTACCTGACCAAGGCGGCGCTGGAGACCTGCGACGGGCTCTTCATCCACCCGCTGATCGGCAAGACCAAGGCCGGCGACATCCCCGCCGACGTGCGCATGCGCTGCTACGAGGTGCTGATGGAGAAGTACTACCCGACCGACCGGGTGGTGCTGGGTGTGAAGCCGGCGAAGATGCATTACGCCGGCCCGCGCGAGGCGGTCCTGCACGCGATCGTCCGCCGCAACTACGGCGCCACCCACTTCATCGTCGGCCGCGACCACGCCGGTGCCGGCGACTACTACGGCACCTACGACGCGCAGAAGATCTTCGAGACGATCGACATCGACGAGCTCGGGATCGAGCCGCTGATGTTCGAGCACACCTTCTGGTGTAACGACTGCGAGGGGCTTGCCTCCGGCAAGACCTGTCCGCACGACAAAGAGGCGCACCTGTTCCTCTCGGGAACCAAGGTCCGCGAGATGCTCGGCAACGGCGAAAGGCCGCCGCACGAGTTCTCGCGCGACGAGGTGGCCGACATCCTGATCGACGCTTACAAGGAGGACTGACGTAGCGATGGCTGGCGAGCAAGGCTTCACCCTCTGGTTCACCGGGCTCTCGGGCGCCGGCAAGACGACCATCTCGAGGCTGCTCGAGGGACACCTGCGCGAGCGCGGCTCGAAGCTGGAGATCCTCGACGGCGACGTCGTCCGCGAAAACCTCTCCAAGGGCCTCGGCTTCTCGAAAGAGGACCGCGACACCAACATCCGCCGCATCGCTTTTGTCGCCGACCTGCTCAGCCGCAACGGCGTGCCGGTGATCACCGCGGCGATCTCCCCTTACGCCGAGATTCGCGCCGAGGCGCGCGAGCTGATGGGCGAGCGCTTCATCGAGGTCTTCGTCAAGGCTTCGGTCGACACCTGCGCCGAGCGCGACGTCAAGGGGCTCTACGCGAAAGCGTTTGCGGGCGAGATCAAGGAATTCACCGGTGTGTCGGATCCCTACGAGGCGCCCGACAACCCCGAGGTCGTCTGCGACACCGAAGGCGAAACTGCCGAGGAGTCGGCGCAGAAGCTGATCGAGTACCTCGAGTCGCGGGACTTGATCCCGAGCGCTGCGGTAATTGCTTAGGGCGTGAGATGAGGGAGGAGCCGCCCGGCTCCTCGTGCAGACCCGGCACAAAGCGGCTCACGGGCGTGGTGGCACCACCGGCTCACCCAAGTCGTACGTTTCGTAGGCGCCGAAGGCTGAGAAGGTCTTGTGGGTGGGGCCGTGGTAGTCGGAGGAGGCGGTGGGGATCAGGTTTAGCTCGTTGCAGAGCTCGAGTAGGTGCCTGGTCTGCTCCTTCGTGTGGGTCGGGTAGAAGGTCTCGATGCCGTCTATGTCGAGCGCGCGGATCAGGTCGTCTACCTCGGTTGGCTCGGAGATGTCCCAGTAGGGGTGGGCGACTACGGCTACGCCGCCGGCTGACTTGATCGTCTCGACCGCCTGCTCGGCGGTTGGCCAGCGGCGCGGGACAAAGGCCTTGGCACCTGGGACCAGGTACTCCTCGAAGAAGGGACCGAGGTCGCCGGTGGCGCCCGCGGCACGGGCGATGTGCGGGCGGCCGATCGAGAGCGCGTCGCCAGCCTCGCGCACCGCGTCCTCGAGGTGCAGGTCGAAGCCCTCGCCTCGCAGCTTCTCGACGATCTCGCCGGCGCGCGCGACCCGCTCGTGCTGGGCTCGCTCGCAGGCGCCCGCGATCTTCCCCAGGTCGACCCAGTAGCCGCAGACGTGCAGGTCTTCGGCGTACTCGTGCACGCACGACATCTCGATCGCCGGCACCAGCTCGATCTCCAACCGGTCCGCCGCCTCCGCCGCCTCGGCGACCCCGGCGATCGCGTCGTGGTCGGTCAACGCCAGCGTCGTGACGCCGGCCGCCGCAGCTTCCGCCACGACCTCGGCCGGCCCCAGCTGCCCGTCGGAAACGGTCGAATGCGCTTGCAGCTCGATCAGCATCGAGGCGGCAGCCTATTCAGCAGGCGGCATTAATAGAGTGCCGCGTCCGTGTTCGAGAAGGTGCTGATAGCCAACCGCGGCGAGATCGCGATCCGGGTCGCGCGGACGCTGAAGGAGATGGGGATCGGCTCGGTCGCGGTCTACTCGGAGATCGACCGCGACGCGCCCCATGTGCGCGAGGCCGACGAGGCCTTCCTGATCGGCCCCGCAGTCCCGGCCGAGAGCTATCTGAACATCGCCAAGATCATCGAGACGGCGAAGCAGGCGGGCGCCGAGGCGATCCACCCTGGCTACGGCTTCCTCGCCGAGAACGCCGACTTCGCCCGCGCCTGCGCAGAAGCGGACGTCGTCTTCATCGGCCCGCCGGCCGAGGCGATCGAAGCGATGGGGTCGAAGACGCGGGCGCGCGAGATCATGGCCGAGGCGGGGGTGCCGATCGTCCCGGGCGCGACCGAGCCCGCCGTGGACCTCGATGCCGCCCGCAAGCAGGCCGAGGAAGCCGGCTACCCGGTTGCCTGCAAGGCGGCGGGCGGCGGCGGCGGCAAGGGCTTCCGCGTCGCCCAGACCCCCGACGATCTGCAGGAGGCCTTCGAGGGCGCCGCCCGCGAAGGCGAGAAGTTCTTCTCCGACGACCGCGTCTACGTCGAGCGCTACCTCGAGGACCCGCGCCACGTCGAGGTCCAGGTGCTGGCCGACTCACACGGCAACGTGATCCACCTCGGCGAGCGCGACTGCTCGATCCAGCGCCGCCACCAGAAGGTGATCGAGGAGGCGCCCGGCCCGCAGGTCGACGCCGAGATGCGCGAGCGGATCGGCAAGATCGCGACCGACGCCGCCGCGGCGGTTGGCTACCGGGGCGCCGGCACGGTCGAGGGGATGCAGGTCGGCGAGGAGTACTTCTTCCTCGAGATGAACACGCGGGTGCAGGTCGAGCACTGCGTGACCGAGATGGTCACCGGCGTCGACATCGTCCGCGAGCAGGTGCTGGTCGCCGCCGGCGAGGCGCTCACGGTCGCCCAGGAGGAGGTCGAGCTGCGCGGCCACGCGATCGAGTGCCGGATCAACGCCGAGGCGGCGCACAAGAAGTTCGCGCCGGCCCCCGGCGCGATCACCTCCTACCGCGAGCCGGCGGGGCCGGGCGTGCGGGTCGACTCGGGCGTCGAGGCGGGTTCCGAGGTGACGCCAATGTACGACCCGATGGTCGCCAAGCTGATCGTCTGGGACGTCGACCGCGAGCACGCGACGCGACGCATGCTGCGGGCGCTGGACGAGTACGAGGTCGGCGGCCTGACGACGCTTATCCCCTTCCACAGCGCGATCCTCGCCACCGAGCAGTGGGCGAAGGGGGAGACCTGCCGCGACCTGATGGAGGACGCCAAGTGGCTGAAGTCGACGGCGCCGGCCGAAGCGGCCGCGCCCGCGGTGGAGGAGGGTGGCGAGACGGTCGCCCGCGACTACAAGGTCGAGGTCTCCGGCAAGCTCTTCGACGTCAAGGTGATCGGCGAGGCGCTCACCGGCGCCGCGGTGGCGACGAACGCAGGCGGCAAACGCCCGCCCAAACGCGAGCGCAAGTCCGGCGGAGGTGCCGCCGCCTCGAGTGAGTCGCTCCCCTCACCCTTGCAAGGCACCATCCTCAAAGTCGCCGTCGAGCAGGGCGCCGAGGTCGCCGAGGGCGACCTGATCTGCGTCATAGAGGCGATGAAGATGGAGAACGAGATAGCCGCCCACCGCTCCGGCAAGGTCACCACGCTCAACGTCACCGAAGGCGCCGCAGTCTCCTCCGGCGACGTCCTCGCCGTCATCGAGTAGAGGGCGGGGGTCCCCCTACTGCCTGTGTTCCCGTTCGCGCCGTTCCTTTTCCCGCTGGCGTTCGCGTTCGCGGAGTTCGCGTTGGCGTTGGGCCCGCAGGCGGTTGAATTCGGTGCGCGTAAGGGGTAGCGGCGGGGTCACTTCGCGGCATTCGTCGCCGATGCAGTTCTCGAAGCGCCGCAGTTGGCGGTGGAGGAAGTTGCGGATTGGATAGAAGTTCGGGATCCGAGCGATGTTGTTGAGCTCGTTCGGGTCCTTGTTGATGTCGTAGAGCTCCTTCTCGCCGGTCGGCCAGGCGATGTACTTGTAGGGGCCGAGGCGGATTCCCTCGTAATCCTTCGGCGGGGCGAGGATCGAGGCGTGGGCCGTCGGGCCCGCGCTTGAAGCGCGGGCGCCGCCGCCGGTCGAGCCGTTGCCTCCGGGGCGGCCGCCGTCGCCTTCGCCGGCGGTTGAGATCGCGCCGTTGGCGTTGACGTCGCTGGTCTCGACGAAGGACTCGAAGAGGATCGGCCGCCGGGTGCGCAGGCTGGGGTCGTGCCAGAAGGGCGCCAGCGAGCGGCCGTCGACGCTCTTGTCGGGCTGGACTTCGGCCAGTTCGAGGATCGTCGGTGCGATGTCGATGTTGGCCGCCAGCTCGCCGGTCGAGGTGCCGGCCTTGATTCCCGGCCCACGCACCAGCAGCGGCAGGTGCGTGGCCGGCTCGTAGGCGAGGAACTTGCCGCCGATCAGGCGGTGCTCGCCGAAGAAGAAGCCGTTGTCGGAGGTGAAGAAGATGTAGGTGTTGCGCAGGCGGTGCAGCGAGCCGAGCGTGTCGATGACCTGTTTGACGCCGTCGTCGAGCGAGCGCAGCGACTCGAGCTGCTTCTGCCAGTAGACGCGGTAGACGTGCTTGTCGGTCGGCGTCAGGTGTTCGGCTTCGCGGATGAAGTGCGGCTTGTCGCTGACGTTGCCCTCGTCGAGGCCTTCGGCGCGGTCGTGCGGCAACCGCGCCCCCTTGAACCAGTCGTAGTTGCGCGGGGCCGGCTCCGGCCCGGCGGGCTTGCGGAAGTCGCCGTGGGGGGCGGTGTAGTCGAGCTGCAGGTAGAAGGGCTGTTCGGGCGGCGTCGCCAGCAACTCGCCCGAGGCGTAGTTGGTGAAGACGTCGCTGGCGTAGAAGCAGGGCAGGCCGTTGGTCGGCGCGAAGGGGCAGCCGATGTCATCGCGGGTCAGGTATTCGCGCGGTTCCCAGGTTCCGGGGTCGCCGTAGGGGCCTTCGACGTTGGAGATGAACTGGCCGGCCCCGTCGTAGCCGGCGTTGTTCAGCTTGTAGCCGTAGAAGAGGTGTTCGGTGTCGGCCTTGAGGATCGTGTGCCAGGAGGTCCAGCCGGGTGGCACTTCGGCGCCGCTGCTGTAGGGCTCGTCGCCGTAGCCGTTGAGGAACTTGCCGATGTGGATCGTGCGGTAGCCGGCACCCTGGAGCCAGGTGGCGAGGTTGTGGCTCGCCGCCGCGCGGAAGGAGAAGCCGTAGTAGCCGCCGTTCGGCTGCACGTTGCCCTTGACGCCGGTGTTGTGGGCGTAACGGCCGGTCAACAGGCTGACCCGGGAGGGACAGCAGAGGGGGTAGGAGACGTAGTAGCGGTTGAAGGTGATGCCGCGTTTGGCGATCAGGTCGAGCGTGTTCGGCATCGCCCGCGTCTCCGCCCCGCCTTCGCCGCTGAAGGCGGCGTAGAGGCCGTCGAGCGTCTGGTCGTCGGTCTGGATGACGACGAAGCTCGGCCGTTCGTCGGCGGCGCGGGCCGGGCCTGGCCCGAGGAGCGCCCCAACCAGGACGCAGAGCAGCGCCAGGAGCCCCGCCGCGGCGAGCGGGCGGGCAGGTGAATATGGCGGCGTATGGCTGATCCGGTCCATCGAAACGATCGCCGTGGCGGCCTCAGGATTCGAAACCGGACCCTGCGGCGAAGTTGCGAAACGCTAGAAGACAGACAGGACGTGGCGAGCGAGCGCTCAGCTCGCGCCGAGCTTTTTCGCCGCGTCGCGGAAGTTCTTGACCGTCGCGTTCGGCGCTTTACGGCCGTCGAGCTTCTCGTCGTGGCGGTTGACCCAGATCACCGGCACTTTCATCTTCAGCAGCGGCGCCACGTCGGTCTCGTAGCCGGAGGCGATGTGGACCCAGCCTTTTTTGCCGCCGATCCGCCGCGCGCACTCTTTGAAGTGCACCGGGTCCGGCTTGTAGCTGCGCACCTGCTGGGCGGTGACGACGAGGTCGAGTTCGGTCCGCAGGTGGCGGCGGGAGACGCCGAGCAGCTTGTCGTCGATATTGGAGATGATCCCGATCTCGTAGCGTTTGCCGAGCCGGTCCATCGCCGCGTTGGCCTCGCGGAAGGGCAGCCAGTAGGCGACGCTATCGGGCAGGAACTGGGCGCGTGAGGGCTCAATCTCCCAGCCGATCTCGCGCGCGACCTTGACGATGGTGCGCCGCAGCACCTCCGCGTACAGTTCGTAGGAGCCGGCCATGATTTCGGCCTGGACTTCGAGGAAACGAGCCAGGAACGGCCCCTCCTCGAAGCTGAAGCCATCTTCGTCGGCCTCTTTCTTACAGGCCTCGATGATCCCCTTCTCCCAGTCGATCAGGGTGCCGTAGCAGTCGGTGGTCACCCATTTGATGGTTTTCAGTGCGGGGAGGGCCATGGAAGCGCGGCATCTTATGTCACGGCGCGGGCTGGCGCGGCGTCGCAGCGGCGATCCCGGTAGGCTGCCGCGCGCGCCGCAGGCGCACCCCCTCCGATGGACCTCCTCGAGTATCAGGGTAAGCAGCTTTTCGCCGCGCACGGCATCGCCGTGCCCAGTGGCGAGGTCGCCGAGACGCTCGAGGAGGCGGTCGCCGCCGCCGAGCGGATCGGCTACCCCTGCGCGATCAAGGCGCAGGTGCTGA